>ERZ894236.105-NODE-105-length-139364-cov-49.008_pt1 | contig 139364 bp, 131 predicted proteins | sample MGYA00380297_ERZ894236 | MGnify/ENA primary metagenome ERZ894236 (study PRJEB32331, sample SAMN06328420) | human gut metagenome | biome: human gut microbiome; feature: stool | host: Homo sapiens | collected 2014-08-04 ... | reverse complement strand
GAAGTATATGGAAGCAAAGCAGGGTCAGAAGTCGTGACAAAGAATCTGGAGATCAAGCTGGCAGAGGCGAAAGCGTATACAGAAGAAAAATATACAGAAGAAAGCTATAAGGCGCTTCAGGAAGCAATCAAAGCAGCGGAAGCTGTTCTGGCAGATGAGGAAAAAACGCAGGCGCAGGTAGACGAACAGGTGAAGAAACTTGCAGAGGCGATCAAAGAACTTGAGGAGAAAGAGGATCCTGGTCAGCCGGGTACGGAGAATCTGGCGCTGAATAAACCGACCACATCATCTACGAAGGACATTGATGAGAAACCTTCCTCTAACGGAAATGACGGAAAGACAGATACGCTTTGGGTTGCAACCGGAAATTACGAAGATACTCCATTACCACATTGGTGGCAGGTAGACCTCGGAAAAGAGTATGCACTGGACAGATATAAAATCATGTTCGAGGAGGATCAGAACTCAGGCGCATGGAAATACAGGGTTGAAGGTTCTAAAGATGGAGAGAACTTCGACGTATTATTTGAACAGAAGGATTCGCCGGACGGAACGAGAGTGGACGAGCAGAAGATACAGAGCGGGGAGACTTACCGCTATGTTAGAGTTGTGATCACGGGCTATCCAGAGTGGGATGGTTCTGTCGAATGGGATTATTGGACAGCAATGGCAGAATTTGAAGTGTATGAGAAAGAAGTTTCCCCATCTGTTGATAAGTCGGGTCTGGAGAATAAACTGAAAGAAGCAAAGGATTATAAGGCGGACGGTTACACGGCAGAAAGCTATGCGACGCTCCAGAAAGCAATAGAGGAAGCGGAAAGTGTTCTGGCGGATGAGAAGGCAACGCAGGATGCACTGGACGCACAGGTTGTAAAACTCGAGACTGCCATTTCAGCTTTGGACGAAGTAACGGAACCAGAAGAACCGGAGGATCCGAAAGATCCGACGCCGAATCCGGACAAAGAACATCCAGTCGATAAGCCGGGAGATCAGTCTGACAAGAATATAGATCATTCCCAGTCAGGTAAAGGACAGAATAATTCTGGCAGTCATGGCGGGAAGGCAGTACAAACCGGAGACGAAGCGCCGATCATGGCATCCGCTTTCCTGATGATGGCGGCAATGGTTGTGATCTGCGGAGTTATAGTACGAAAAAAGAGGAGATAATATGAGACGTCGGATATTAAGATTACTTCTGCTAATGTTTGCAGCATTTATATTGCCGGCTTGCGCAGGATCGGAAAAAGCGGCAGAGTCTGAAAATGAAATGTTTGATACGCATACAAAGCAATTTCTGAAGTATGCTGAAAAATATGGACTGATAGAATCAGCAGAATACCAGGATTTGAAAGATCAGTTGGAAAAAGAAAATGACCGGCGGAAAAAGGCTCTGGAACAGGGGGAAGTAATCTATGGTCCGACACAGTATACTATGGAGACGTATATAAAGTATATATGCGGCTCCATGGAACCAGAATTGATAGAAAAAATGAAGGGGAAAGAAATCTCATGTACAGAAGAAGACGTACGGGCTTATTATGAAGATAATAAGGAATATATTGCGGTTCAGGAGGCTGCAATGCAGTTTGACGTGATCATGACGTCACAGGAAAACAAGGAGTTACTAGAAAAAATAGCGCAGGAGGATGACGTTATAAAGTACGCAGAATCCGATGCAGAGGTTTTTACTGTTTCTGAGATGGAGTTTCAGGAAAATAGTGTGGTATATAACCGGAATCCGGACTTAATGGAACAACTATTTGGAATGAAATCCGGAGACCGCTATCTGACGGAAGATATAGAAGGGATCGTATATCTCTATGTGTATAAAGGAGAGACAGAGAGCTGTATTCTGCCTTATGAGCAAGTAAGAGAAAGTGTAGAAAATATGTATTTAAGAGCGGAATTTGATGAAATTCTTTCACGGGAATAAAAGAGGAGGAAAGGCAATGAAGGAGAGAAAGCTAATAGCTTTGGGTATGGCTGGCATGTTGTCGCTGAGTGGTTTGTTTACTTTTTCAGGGATAGAAGCTGAAGCTAAACTTCCAGATAATCAATTAGTGATCGACTTTGAAGATTTGGGAACGGAAGCACAAAGTTTAACAGGTAAGTATCAGAATTGTAATTTTGGAAACCGGGGCTGGAACACAGGAGCGGTTGACGGAGACGTTAAATTATGGGCGGATTCTTTCACGAAAGATGGCCAGGTGAATAAAATTGCGATTCCATATGGTAAGATATTCAGAGGCTTTTCTGCAAAATGTTCTGAGAGCGCGACTATAAAAGTAGTGTCCGGATCTGAGACAAATACATTTGAAATAGGCGCAACAGAAAAAGAATTTACTACAGACTTCCGGACAAATCAAATGGCGGTATATCTAGTGATCGAATGTGCAAAGGGAACAAGCGACGTAAAGTTAGATGATTTGATTCTGGAAGAAGTAGATATAAGTAAGCTGAATGTTTCTCAGGGGAAACCAACTAGTACATCTGGAGACTCGGAGCGTCCGGCATCAAACGGAAATGACGGCGATGAGAATACGATGTGGGTAAATAATGGTGCTGGAGCTGATAAATGGTGGCAAGTGGATCTTCAGGAAGCATATACTATTTCTGATTATGAATTGGTTTTTGAAAAAGAAGAAAGTAATCCGTGGAAATATAAAATTGAGGCATCAGCAGATGGCAAAAATTTTGATATGCTGAGTGATAAGACAGAAAATACGGATAGTGCAAAAGTTCAGACAGGTGAAGTTTCCGCAGAAACAAAATACAGATATGTCCGAGTTACAATTACAGGATTGCCAGCAGAGACGTATTGGGCTGGATTTGCAGAGTTTAAAGTGTATACAAAAGATATCATGTCTAATGTTGCACAGGGAAAATCAACAAGTCAATCCGGAGGATATAACAGTTCTGATCTGGCGGTAGATGGAGATGTGACAACTTTTGGTGGAAATACAGATACATTCCCATATTGGTGGACAGTTGATTTAGGTGATACATATAACGTAAAAGAAGTGGAAATCGAATGGGAAGATTTGAAAGACGGAGATACCAATATTGCAGAAGACTGGAAATATAAAATAGAGTATTCTGCCGACGGTGGAAGTACATGGGAAGAACTAGTGGATTATACATCCGAAACACCATATACAGACCCGGAAACATCTGTTGTTCAAAATGAAGCCTGTGATATCGAGTGTAATGCTTTTAAAGTGACCATTACAGACAAGCCGCCAAAGAGACCTTTGGCGTGGGCTGTTCTTCCTGAATTCAGGGCCTTTGCCGTGGATACACATATACCGGAAGAAGAAGGGCAGAATATCAATATTGATATAGCATATGGACAGCCGGTGAAGGCATCGTCTGTTGCTGAGGGATATAAGGCATCAAATGTTACAGATTATGACAGCGCTTCCACATGGAAACCGGTTTCTGAAGACGATACTGCATATTTACAGATTGATTTAGACAGAGAATATAATATTCAGAATCATAAAGTAGAATTTACATCTCCTGTATCTTCTTATAAGTTCTATGTATCTATGGATAATGATACATGGACAGAGGTCTCCGATGTATCCGCGGATCAGGCTGATAAAACGGTAGATATCGAAGAAACAACTGCAAAATATGTTAGATTTGAATTTGCCGGTCAGTCTGAAAACTTAGAAGTAAAAGAGATTCATTTTGACGGATTAGATGCAGGAGTACCAGGAGAAAAGAAAATTCTAGTTTTAGCGCCGCATGAAGATGATGAGATGTTGATGGCAGGCGGTGTTATGAATCGTGCCGCAGAAGTCGGAGATGAAGTGAAAGTTCTCCTTGCAACTAACGGAGATTATAATGGCAAGAGTACGGGAGAAGGAAGAATTGTAGAAACCATCAATGCATTGGAAACTATAGGTGTGGAGAGCGAAGACATCATGTTTATGGGATATGCAGATACAGGAGGTCTGGGCGGAGCCCAGACATATCAGGACAGTTTCCTGTATAAAATGTATACTGCAGACGATACACAAGTATTTAAGAGCAGATGGGGTAATGAATATACTTATGGAAATCCAAATGCGAAACAGGATTATCATTATGAGGTGACAGGTGAGCACGCGTTATATACTCGTGAAAACTTCCTGAATGACTTAGAGTATGCGATCAGTACCTATAAGCCGACAGATATATATGTACCTTCACGTTATGATATGCATTTTGATCATGCATACTTTGATTTATTTGCGATTGAAGCAATACAGAATATACAGGCAGAAGATCCTTCCTATAACCCGACTTTGCACGAAAGTATTATTCATTCATGTGCCGGAGACAGCAATTGGCCAATTGTAAATTCGGATGAAAAAGGAATCAGAGCATTAAATATGCCAGAAGGTTTGGAAGAATTAACAATGTTTCATTGGGATGAGCGAGAAAATATCAATGTTCCATATGCTATGAGACAAGTTCCGTTCGCGTTTAACCTGAAAGATCAGGCGTTAAGACTTTATACTTCCCAGTATTACGATTATATTGGCTCATTTGCGAAGGTAAATGAAATATTCTGGAGCAGAGATTTTAGTAGTTTTGCTAAAGAAGCGGAAATAACAGCATCATCGGAGTGTGCAAACGAAGATAGAAAAATAGATCAGAGTGCTGTTAAAGCTGTTGATGGAGTACGGGATGGCGCTGCAGAAGGCTTGCCATATGATCATCCGAGATTCCCGCACGCAGAATGGGTATCTGACAAAGAAACAACAGGCGCGTGGATAAATCTGGAATTTGATAATGAAAAAGAAATTAAAAAGGTCGTGTTATATGACAGACCAGATATGGATAATCAGATTTTAGAAGGGAAACTGATTTTTGATGATAATTCTGAAATTATTGTCGGTGAGTTACCAAATAATGGTGAACCTTTAGAAGTCCAAGTTGATAAAAACTCTAAAAATGTTAAGTTCGTAGTAACAAAAGTTTCTGATAGCACTGAAAGTGTTGGTTTGGCAGAAATAGAAGTATATGGAAGCAAAGCAGGGTCAGAAGTCGTGACAAAGAATCTGGAGATCAAGCTGGCAGAGGCGAAAGCGTATACAGAAGAAAAATATACAGAAGAAAGCTATAAGGCGCTTCAGGAAGCAATCAAAGCAGCGGAAGCTGTTCTGGCAGATGAGGAAAAAACGCAGGCGCAGGTAGACGAACAGGTGAAGAAACTTGCAGAGGCGATCAAAGAACTTGAGGAGAAAGAGGATCCTGGTCAGCCGGGTACGGAGAATCTGGCGCTGAATAAACCGACCACATCATCTACGAAGGACATTGATGAGAAACCTTCCTCTAACGGAAATGACGGAAAGACAGATACGCTTTGGGTTGCAACCGGAAATTACGAAGATACTCCATTACCACATTGGTGGCAGGTAGACCTCGGAAAAGAGTATGCACTGGACAGATATAAAATCATGTTCGAGGAGGATCAGAACTCAGGCGCATGGAAATACAGGGTTGAAGGTTCTAAAGATGGAGAGAACTTCGACGTATTATTTGAACAGAAGGATTCGCCGGACGGAACGAGAGTGGACGAGCAGAAGATACAGAGCGGGGAGACTTACCGCTATGTTAGAGTTGTGATCACGGGCTATCCAGAGTGGGATGGTTCTGTCGAATGGGATTATTGGACAGCAATGGCAGAATTTGAAGTGTATGAGAAAGAAGTTTCCCCATCTGTTGATAAGTCGGGTCTGGAGAATAAACTGAAAGAAGCAAAGGATTATAAGGCGGACGGTTACACGGCAGAAAGCTATGCGACGCTCCAGAAAGCAATAGAGGAAGCGGAAAGTGTTCTGGCGGATGAGAAGGCAACGCAGGATGCACTGGACGCACAGGTTGTAAAACTCGAGACTGCCATTTCAGCTTTGGACGAAGTAACGGAACCAGAAGAACCGGAGGATCCGAAAGATCCGACGCCGAATCCGGACAAAGAACATCCAGTCGATAAGCCGGGAGATCAGTCTGACAAGAATATAGATCATTCCCAGTCAGGTAAAGGACAGAATAATTCTGGCAGTCATGGCGGGAAGGCAGTACAAACCGGAGACGAAGCGCCGATCATGGCATCCGCTTTCCTGATGATGGCGGCAATGGTTGTGATCTGCGGAGTTATAGTACGAAAAAAGAGGAGATTATTATGAAACAAAACCTTCCGAGTAGCAAAAAAAGCGCAAACTACCCCTATCAAACTTAAAAAAGATGATTTCGAACTTAACTGACAGGCTTATGCGGCAGCCACTGAAGCCTTCCAGCCAAGCGCTTTTAACTTCTTAAGATACGCATTGATCTTGCGTTCCTTATTGAACTGATTGTAATAATCAGCTACAAGATCCTTGAAAACAATACCATCCTTTAGGATGTGGTATATTACAATAAGCATGGAGTGGGCTATTGCCACATATGCATGTTTGGATCCTTGATGAGCACTGATTCTCATAAATTGAGCATCAAAGTAAGACTTCTTATTTTTTACAGTTGCATGTGCACAGGTAATCAATGTCGTCCGTAACAGAGCATTTCCTTTTCGGGTTTTCTCTGATGGGAGTATCCCAAAGTTTGTGTAAACCTTCAAACTGATGTAAGATAGACTTATCAGTTTGGACAATATGAAGTGACCCCGCATTTGTAGCAACGTGGATTTACCTGTATACTAAAGTTTGTAAGAACAATGGTAACAGGGATTACCGCATACAAAAGGAGGCCACTTACATGAAAAGAATACTACGAATCGGAATGGATGTCCATAGCACAAACTACACTTTATGCGCCATTGAGCCGAGATTTGACGGAGACGACATTATTTACGCAAATGTTAAGGCAACGCCGGATCCGGACAATATCGTACAGTTCATTGAGAACTTAAAGAAAAAAATAAAAGAGGAATGTGATATTCTCTGCGGCTATGAGGCAGGATGTCTTGGATTTTCTTTGTACCATGAGTTAGTAAAAAAGGAAATCCGCTGTGTGGTTCTTGCCCCGACAACGATGATGACTCAACAGGGAAAACGGATTAAAACGGATAAACGGGACGCATTGATGATCGTACAGTGCCTTGCGTATGGCGGTTACCATGCGGTACACATCCCGACCGATAAAGACGATGATGTCAAAGTATATCTGCGCATGAGGGATGACCATAAGCTGGATTTAAAGAAGACAAAGCAGCGGATCAGTGCGTTCTGCCTAAGCCAGGGATACCACTATGATGGAGGGAAATGGACACAGGCACACATGAAATGGCTGAGATCACTTGAACTTAGCGATCTGGACAGTGAGACGCTTCATGAATATCTGACCACATATGAGTATCAGACAAACCGGATAGAGAGTTTTGATAAGAGAATAGAGGAACTGGCATCTGAAACGGAGTATGTGGAAAAAGTTAAGAGACTGGTATGTTTTTTGGGAGTAAAACCCCATACGGCGTTGTCCTGCCTGGTTGAAACGGGGGATTTCCGGAGGTTTGCAAAGGGCAGCATCTATTCCGCGTACCTGGGGCTGGTGCCAGGGGAAAATTCGAGCAGTGATGACATTAACAGGCTGCCCATCACAAAAGCCGGGAACAGCCATTTGAGGAAGCTGTTGATTGAAGCATCCAAAGGGATCTGTAAAGGAGCGGTCGGGCATAAATCGAAAGATTTAAAAGCAAGGCAGGCCGGCAATCCGCCGGAGGTGATAGCGTATGCGGATAAAGCAAATGAGAGGTTGAGAAGGAAGTATTACAAGATGATCAGACATGACAAGAAAAAGAATGTAGCAGTGACAGCAGTTGCAAGGGAACTTGCGTGCTTTATATGGGGCATGATGACAGATAATATCAGTGTTGTGCGATAATTATCAGACTGCCATCCGCCCGTCAAGGGTAAATAAACTGCTGCGCAGCCCTTGACAGCCGTCAGCCAACCTGATGGATGTTAACCAAGCTGATTAAGCAGGCACAGCTGCATAATCAGCAGCAACTATTAACAAAAGAAACTGAAGATATCTTGAAGGAGTCTTTTGGGACATCAAGGTTCGGGCCATCTGCGGTACCTCCATGTCGGCAGTGCAGAGGTGCATTGATCCACGTTATTGGACAGCAGGGCTCACGGCGGACCATTGACCTGTAGGTAACCAATCCACGAATAACGGAGTGGCCAAATGCCGGGAACTGTTAAGCAAAAGGCTTCTCCAAGATATCTTCAGAAAACAAATGTGGGTTTTGTCGGAGAAAAAAAGGACACCCCACAAAAAGCAGCCCTCCGTGAAATAATGGGCAACTATTTAAAAGAGAACAATGTAAAGGTAAAGGATGGAACCGATGTCAATTCTATTATGAGGGATATGATGTCTATCATCCTGGAAGGCGTTCTGGATCAGGAAATGGGTGAGGAACTGGGATATTCCAAGTATGATTATCGCAACAAAGAAACGGATAATTCCAGAAATGGCCATTCCCAGAAGACCATGCATACCAACTATGGCGATATGGAGTTTCTTGACTATTCTGAGCTGCTAAATGCGTTGGACTCTGGCGCGTCCGCCAAGATTACCTTAAATAACCGGAGGGTTAATAAAAAAGAGTTTGAAGTCTCTCTTTTAATTCCCATGAAAGAGGTCGGGCTGGATGAATACCGCGGAGAATACATGGAGGTTATAGCGCAGAGAATGCGCTGCGGTTTTCGCAGGAACAGGCAGCGTCGCATGGCTGGTCGAGATACGGGGATCCGGAGTATGTACCGCACGTTCAGCGGTATTATTCGGGTGGGGGCTTATTTGCTGGTCTATTCGGGAATGACCAGCTTGTGACGATCGCAAAAAGCCAGCTTGGGAATAAGGGCGGAGAGAAATATTGGTCATGGTATGGATTTGCACAGAGAGAAGAATGGTGCGCTTGTTTTGTCAGTTGGTGCCAAGTGTGCGGGCATGAGGGTTTAGAATCGGATAAAACGATGCTATAGATCTTACTGCTTAAGATATGGGGATTTACTGTGAAAGAAATATCTTCCCGGATAGATATTCCGGAAAAAACCATTTATACCCGGCTGAATCGTCTGAAGAAAAAAATTAAAAAAGTATTGAAAGTGTGAAGAAAACAGGAGCATCTTATCGGCTATGTATATGAAGGGGGTAATTCCCCGGAGTGTTCCTTGACGTGCCGACGGGAAATTTGGACTCCGTGACCAGCCAGGACGTATTAAGCCTGATGAAGATTACCAGCCAGCGTTACGGACAGACCATGGTCATGATTACCCACAATGAGGAGAGTGTCCAATTATCAGACCGGATCATCCGTATCGAGGACGGGAAGATTACAGGCAAAGGCGGTGAAGCATATGCGTAAGGTAGCAAATAGAGAAGCTGTGCGCCGCCATCGCAAGCAACGGGAACTGGGCCTACGTGTCCGATGAGGCAGATGCAGCCCCTATGACCATAGGGGCTGTTGCAGGAGGGCTGCTTGCGGGATTCTTTGTAGGAAAAGGGCTGGTGCCAGTCATCATGAAATCCCTGGGAGATATGGTGGAATACAGCACGGTGCCGGCAAATCCGCTGATCTTTATCGGTGCGGCCATCTTTTCCCTGGTAACGGTATTCATTTCCACGGGTCATCCGGCCAGAATGGCAGCCCGGGTATCCCCGATCGAAGCGCTGAGGTATACGGAGGGAAGCAAGGCGCGCAAAAAAGGAAAGCACTCTTTAAGCAGAGGCAGGATATGGCGGATGGCTTTGTCGAATCTGGGAAGAAGCAAGGGAAAGACGACGATTATCATTGCATCGCTGTCCCTGGCGATCATCCTTCTGAACAGCGTATTTACGATAACCCATTCGTTTGATATGGATAAGTACCTGCAAAGTTTTATGAAGCCGGATTTTATCATCGGGAACGCAAAATATTTTGGCATGGACAATTATAGAGGCAGGAACTTAGAAACCATTGATGAGGAAAATCTGACGGAGTCGTTTATCGAATACTGCCAGGGATTAAAAGGCTATGAAGATGGCGGAAGGCTCTACGGGGCAGGTTCCTTCGTGGGCGTAAAACAGAAAGGCATCACCATTCCTTCCGGAATAGAACAAGATTCCAGCGGAATGCCCGGGGAATACTATGGGAAAGAATTCATTCCATTTAACACCAATGAGCAGGGTGATTTTGAAGTGTACCTCTATGGGGCAGAAGACTTTGCCGTAAATGAGATGCAGGTCTGGGAAGGAGTTTCTATACGCTGACGAATATGTTCTTGCTTATCGGCGGAGCCTTGGCTTTTGTCATAGGAGTAATCGGAATTTTGAATTTTATCAATTCCATCCTTACAGGAATCATTACCAGGCAGAGAGAATTTGCCATGATGGAGGCCATCGGAATGACGAAGAGGCAGCTGACAAAAATGGTGATCGCAGAAGGGCTTTATTATGCCATTCTGACCGTAGTATTCTCGCTTGTGGCCGGCAGCCTGTTCTCATTGACCGCAGTAAGGATATTATCCGAAGGCATGTGGTTCATGCGATATGAGTTCATGATCGCGCCAATGCTGGTGGTATTCCCAATCCTGCTGGTATTAGGAGGACTGGTGCCTTACCTGGCATTCCGGTTCGGAAGAAGGGGAACCGTGGTAGAAGAATTGCAAAAAGAATAAGCATTCGCTGTCTTCCCCAAAAAGTTTTTTGTTGACACATGTGAAAATAATGCTATGATAACATCATGCGACATTCCAGCATAGGGGGAAAAGGCTATGGATTACCAAAGAATCGTGCAGGGGATTTTGGACATTGGAGAAGCGATGCTAATCTGCGGAGCGGAAAATTTCAGGCTGGATGACAGTCTTTATAGAATGTGCAGAAGTTACGGCTTTAAACGTTATGATGTGTTCGCGATACCCAGTAATATCCAGATAACTATAGAGACTCCAGAAGGCGAAATTATTACTCAGGTCCGGCATATTGAATCTACAGATATAGATTTTGACAGATTGGATTATCTGAATAATCTATCCAGATATGTATGCCAGAATAAGCCGGATGAACAGACGCTTCGTGAGAAATACGAAGAGGTCATGAACAGGCAGTCCCAGAAGCCGTATACGAAGTATTTTGCGGCAGTAATGGGGGGCACCGGGTTCGCAGTATTCTTTGGGTGTAATTTTGCGGATGCAATTGTTGCAGTTATTGTCTCGCTTATGATTGTTATAGTAGGGGGATGGCTCAGCAGAAGAGAAGAGAATTTGATGGCCTATAATATGATACTATCTTTTTTGTCGGAAGTTATTATTATCCTGGCGGTACGGATGGGGCTTGGCAGTCATCCTGAGAGAATTATGATAGGAATTGTTATGCTGCTGATCAGCGGTCTTAGTACCACCAATGGAATCCGTGAAGTGCTGCAAAGAGACTTTATATCCGGTACGTTGAACATCATGAATTCTATGCTTGGGGCGGCTGGCATTGCATTTGGAACTGCGCTTGCAATGCTGTTGCTTAACGGAGTGTCTGCGGAAGGGTATGTACTAAATCATAATACTTGGATTCAGCTGATATCCTGTACAGTGGCCTGTATTGGATTTGCCTTTTGGTTTAAAATCCGTGGGAGACAGGTAGTCTATTCAGGAGTAGGGGCTTTTTTTACATGGGGAATCTATGTTGTGATCTATCATTTCTGGCCTAGCAATTTTTTGGCCACACTGGTTGCAGCAGTGTTTGTGGCTTTTTATGCATTTATCATGTCCAGAATTAACAAGGCACCGTCCACTATCTTTTTGACAGCATCCGTATTCCCGTTGATTCCTGGACCGAATTTGTATTATATGATGTATGGCTGCGTGAGCCGTGATTATGGAATGGCTCTTGGTGAGACGATTGTATTGCTGGCTACCTGCCTTGCAATTGCTTTTGGCTTTAATATTGTAGATATTATATCGAGGACAATCATGAGAGTCATGAAAAGAGAGTATCATATCGGGAAAAATCCACAGGGCCGGGAATAAAGAGAACAGGTGTCGGATTATGAATCAGCCCTCCCGGGAATGATTCATAATTATAAAAAGACATTTGCAGACAGAGAAGAAATGTTCTAAAATGGAGAGAGCAGCGGCTGATCATATGGAAAATAAAGTCTGGCCGCAGGGGGTATGAAATGAACGAGATTGTAAATAGAACATTATATCTGGAATGCTATTCCGGCATCAGCGGCGATATGATGGCTGCAGCGCTTTTGGACCTTGGAGCGGATCAGCAGGCGTTAAAGGATGCACTTGAGAGCCTGCCGCTGGAAGGCTTCCGGATCGAAATCGGCAGGGTAAAGAAATCCGGGCTTGATGCCTGCGACTTCGCGGTGATTCTGGACAGCGCCCATGAAAACCACGATCATGATATGGAGTATCTGCACGGACATGGAACGGTACATAGCCACAGTCATAAAGGAAGCCATGAGCACCGTGGAATGAAGGAAATCCTGCATATCATAGACAATGGCGCAATGACACGGGAGGCGAAAGCAATCGCAAAGCGTATCTTTGGCATATTGGCTCAGGCAGAAGCCAAAGCCCACGGCGTTCCTTTGGAAGAGGTTCATTTCCATGAAGTGGGGGCAGTGGATTCTATCGTGGATATTATCAGCGTCGCCGTATGTCTGGATAATCTTGGGATTACGGAATGCATCGTCCCTGTCCTGTATGAAGGGTGCGGCACCATCCGGTGCCAGCATGGCATTCTTCCGGTGCCGGTACCGGCGGTTGCGAATATCGCATCCGAACATAATCTGGATCTTTGCATAACTGAATCCAAAGGCGAATTCGTAACGCCTACCGGAGCGGCAATCGTAGCGGCAATCAGGACAGCAAAGGAGTTGCCGGAAAAATTTTCCCTAAGGAAAATAGGCATAGGGGCCGGGAAAAGAGAGTATGACAGGCCTGGAATCCTAAGAGCCATGCTGATTGAAGGGCAGGCGTCTTATGGCAGAGACTGCATCTGGAAGTTGGAAACCAATATGGATGACTGCACGGGAGAGGCGCTGGGGTACGTAATGGATCGCCTCTTTGAGGCCGGAGCCAGAGATGTAAGCTATACGCCTGTCTATATGAAGAAAAACCGTCCGGCTTATCAGTTGAACGTCATCTGTACGGAAGAAAATGTAAAGCAGATGGAACAGATCATATTTGAAGAGACGACAACCATCGGCATCCGCAGGCAGCAGATGGAGCGGAGCGTCCTCGCGCGCAGCATGGAGACGGTTCGCACATGCCTAGGGGATGCGCAGGTAAAAGTATGCGCTCTGGGCTCGCAGATAAGGAAATATCCGGAATACCAGAGTGTTGTCAGACTTTGTAAGGAGCATGATAGATCATTTCAGGAAGTTTGCCAGATGGTCCTTTCGGAGTGTATGAAGGAGGAAGGGAGTCGGACAGAAGTTCCTCGTTGGTAACGCCTATCTTGTCCGGGATAGAGGGTATCAAATGCTTCTGAAATGGCATCCCAGCCGGGGACCTCTGAGTTTTCGCCTTGCAACTCTTGCTGAGGGGGTTCGTTATCTTCCTTTTTTCTTTTGAATTTATCTAAGATTCCCATACATTTATATCCTTTATATGCTTGCTGATATATAGTTTCATGCCATAACCCGCTGGGTATGACCTTATATAGAAGCATAATTGGGCTTATTTCTTGTGCCAAGCAGGAAAGAAGTGAGATAGAAACATTTGGAATTGGCTAAACCAAATACCAAAAATAAAAAACAAAAAATGTGCATAAAAAGCGAAAGAATAATAGTGCATAATATATAAAAATATTGCTTTAAATTGACAAATATTATATAAAATAATATAATAATCATACAATGACAGAAAAATAACAAAAACTGGTATGACCAGAAAAGGAGTTGTGAGTGATGGGAGAATTCAGGGTTCTTGAAATCAAGCAGAGCGTTTTTGCGGATAATGACAGGCGTGCAAAGGAACTGAGGAAAGAATTAAAAGAAAAGAAGGTATTTCTGCTGAACCTTATGTCTTCGCCGGGATCAGGAAAGACGACGACTCTGTCGCGTACGATCGAGCGGCTGAAAGACGAGATGAAGATCGGCGTTATGGAGGCAGATATCGATTCCGATGTGGATGCAAAGACGATTGCCAGCCTTGGAGTTAAGGCAATCCAGCTTCACACCGGAGGCATGTGCCACCTGGATGCAGATATGACGGCACAGGGACTTGCCGGACTGGAGACTGGAGATGTGGAACTTGCCATTCTGGAAAATGTGGGCAATCTGGTATGCCCGGCGGAATTTGATACGGGAGCGGTAAAGAATGCCATGATTCTAAGCGTGCCGGAGGGAGACGATAAGCCGCTTAAATATCCGCTCATGTTTTCCATCTGCGATGTAGTCCTTATTAACAAGATTGACGTGCTGCCGTATTTTGATTTCGATATGGAAGCATGCAGGAAGAATATTCTGATGCGTAATCCCAATGCACGGATCATTCCAATCTGTGCCCGTACCGGGGAAGGCATGGAGGAATGGACGGACTGGCTGAGAGATCAGGTAAAGGAATGGAACGGATAGCGGACAAAAAGATAAGCGGAGAGGAGAGAGAGAATGTCAGAACGAAGGGAATTGATTTTGCAGCTGGGTCAGATGATCACAGACCGAATAGGCCATAAAGTGACCACAGAGGATCCGGAATACTGGGGGCTTGCCTGTATCGTCACCGATGAGATGGCAGAAGTAGCGTTAAAGATGAAGGTGCGAAAGCCTATGACGTTTGAGCAGATGCTGAAGGTTACGGGGAAAGAGGAAAAGAAGCTTCAGGAACTGCTGGATGAAATGAGCCGGGTAGGGCTTATCGAATACAACTGGGAGAATCCAAAGCGGGAGAAGCAATATGTGCTTCCCATGTTCGTGCCAGGCAGCGCGGAATTCACTAATATGAATAAGCAGCAGCTTGAAGAGCATCCGGAACTGGGCAGGTTCTTCGAGCGGATGTCCAGGCTTCCTTTGGAGAAGGTAACCCCTATGGTTCCTCCGGGAGGCGCAGGCATCGGCATGCATGTCATACCAGTGGAGAAAGCCATTGAGATGGAGAATCAATCCATTGATATCGAGCATATCTCCCACTGGCTTAAGAAATATAATGGCAAATACGCCGCAAGCCCCTGCTCCTGCCGAATGTCCCGCCAGACTTATGATGAAGGCTGCGCCGATGATCCCGAAGACTGGTGCATCGCGGTAGGAGATATGGCGGACTATGTGGTGGAGACGAATAAGGGTGGAAGATATATTACATACGACGAAGTGATGGAGATTCTCAAGCGTGCGGAGGACAACGGGTTCGTGCATCAGATTACCAACATTGACGGCGAGAATAAGATATTTGCCATCTGTAACTGCAATGTCAATGTCTGTTACGCCCTTCGGACTTCCCAACTGTTTAATACTCCCAATATGTCCCGCTCTGCCTATGTGGCAAGAGTGGAGACGCAGGACTGCGTAGCCTGCGGGCGCTGCGTGGAGTATTGTCCGGCAGGCGCGGTCAAGCTGGGACAGAAGCTGTGCACCAAGGACGGTCCCGTATCCTATCCGAAGCATGAACTTCCGGACGGCGCAAAATGGGGACCGGAAAAGTGGGATGAGGATTACCGGGATAAGAACCGGATCAATTGCTATGATACCGGAACGGCCCCATGCAAGACCGCCTGTCCGGCGCACATCGCTGTACAGGGGTATCTGAAGAAGGCAGCCCAGGGCAAGTACAGGGACGCGCTGGCGCTGATTAAAAAGGAGAATCCATTCCCCGCAGTCTGCGGGCATGTGTGCAACCGCCGATGCGAAGATGCTTGTACCCGGGGAACGGTAGACCAGGCGGTGGCCATCGACGAAGTGAAGAAGTTTATCGCCCGGCAGGATCTGGAAGCAGAGAACCGGTATATTCCGCCAATCGTTCCTCCTACGACAGGCCGTCTGTTCGAAGAGAAGATCGCGATCATCGGAGGCGGACCGGCCGGACTAAGTTGCGCATTCTATCTGGCAGAGAAGGGATACCGTCCGGTCGTATTCGAGAAGAATGAGAAGCCGGGAGGCATGCTGGTGTATGGCATTCCATCGTTTAAGCTGGAAAAGGATGTGGTGGATGCAGAGATAGAGATTATCCGCCAGATGGGCGTTGAGATACGCTGCGGTATCGAGGTGGGCAAGGATATCACCTTGGATGAACTGCGCGCCCAGGGATATAAGGCATTCTATCTTGCCATAGGGTGCCAGGGCGGAAGACTGGCAGGCATCCCTGGCGAGACGGCAGAGGGCGTGATGACGGCGGTAGACTTCCTTCGTAAGACGGGAGCAGATAAGTCCTATCCGGTAGAGGGACGCACGGTCGTTGTGGGCGGCGGAAATGTAGCGATCGATGTGGCGCGCACCGCGACAAGATGCGGCGCTTCAGAAGTGTCTATGTATTGTCTGGAAGGCAGGGACATTATGCCGGCATCCGCGGAGGAAGTAGAGGAAGCAGAGGAAGAAGGAATCGCTGTGAACTGCGGCTGGGGGCCAAAAGAAATATTGACGCAGGATGGAAAGGTCACCGGCATCGTATTCAAGAAATGCCTGTCTGTGTTCAATGAAGAAAAGCGCTTTGCTCCTGTCTATGATGAAGAAGATACGGTTACGGTTCCTTGCGAGCGAGTGTTCTTAAGCATCGGACAAAGCATCCAGTGGGGAGAACTGCTGAATGGCTCCAAAGTAGAACTTGGAAGAGGAAATGCGGCGGTAGCGGATCCGGTGACCTATCAGAGTTCCGAGCCGGATATCTTTGTAGGCGGCGATGTATACACAGGACCCAAATTCGCGATTGACGCCATTGCGGCAGGCAAGGAAGGAGCCATCTCCATCCACAGGTTTGTGCAGCCGCGCAGCAGCCTTACCATCGGAAGGAACCGGCGTCAGTTTATCGAACTGGATAAAGAGAATATCAAGCTGGATGCTTATGACAATTCCTCGCGCCAGATACCGGGAATAGATGAAACCATTGATCGGCGCAAGTCATTCAGGGATGCACGCAAGACGTTTACGGGAGAACAGGTGCGGATTGAGACTGCCCGATGCCTGGGCTGCGGCGCGTCTGTCGTGGACGAGAATAAATGTATCGGCTGCGGCGTGTGCACGACAAAATGCGAATTTGACGCGATCCATCTTTACCGCGAGCATCCGGAGTGCAGTAAAATGTACCGGTCTGAGGATAAGTTCAAGGCGATTCTGCCATATGCGATGAAGCGGGGGCTTAAGATTAAGTTTGGAAGGAAGAGCCAGTGATAGAAAGGATCGGTAGATTATGCACGAACTGGGAATTGTATTTCATATCATCAACAGCCTGGAATCGGTGGGCAGGGAAAACCAGCTTACCCAGGTGGCAAATGTAACGCTGGAAATCGGGGAAGTCTCAGGCGTAGTGGATTCTTATTTGAAAGACTGCTGGAAATGGGCATCTGAAAAATCGTCTCTGCTGCGGGGAGCCAAACTGATTACCCAGGAGATACCGGCGGTGACATATTGCGAGGACTGCCATCAGACCTATGGAACGGTGGAGCACGGGAAAGTATGTCCGTTCTGCTTGGGGGGAAATACATATCTGGTGGCAGGAAACGAATTTAATATCAAGGAAATAGAGGCATGCTGAGAAAGAGGGAGGGATAATCATGCTATTTCAAATCTATGGAGAGAATGCCGGCTGGCAGCTGCTTGGATGGCTATTGGTATTTGCGGGACTGATTCTTGCGAATGAACTGGCAAGACGTACGAAGGTGGGAGGGATATTCTGCTTTCTGATCGTACCGGCAGCATTGACCGTGTACTTCATTGCCATCTATGTTGGCGCGGCTAACGGTGCGGAGTGGGCGCTTAATAATCCTACCTATGTACATATGAACAGTTGGTTCCACTATGCAAAACTATACGCGGCTACCGCGGGATGCATCGGCTTCATGATGCTGAAGTATAAGTGGAAGATCGGCAAGACCAACTGGTTCAAGGTGTTCCCGTTTGTGATCGTGGCAATCAATATCCTGATCGCAGTCGTAAGCGACTTTGAGTCTGGCGTAAGGGGCGCGATGGCCCTGGCAGAGTATGGAGACCGCTGGTGGCTGTCATCCGAGAACGTATGGCTGTATGGCGGATGGTGGAACTGGGTCAACGGAATCGCCGGCATATTAAATATCCTGTGTATGACAGGATGGTGGGGAATCTATTCCTCCAAAGACAAAAAGGATATGCTGTGGCCGGATATGACCTGGTGCTTTATCATAGCCTATGACCTGTGGAACTTCGAGTATACTTACAACAACCTTCCGACCCACGCATGGTACTGCGGACTGGCGCTTCTGCTGGCTCCTACTTTTGCCAATGCGCTGTGGAATAAGGGCGGATGGATTCAGAACCGTGCTAACACGCTGGCATTGTGGTGCATGTTCGCGCAGGTATTCCCGATGTTCCAGGATACCAGCCGGTTCGCCACGATTCCGATCCTGTATTCCGATGGATTCATGGATGCAGCCACAAGACCTGCGGCAGCTGATCCGACGATGCAGGGCGTAGTGGCATTGCTGGCACTGGCAGCGAATGTGATCTGCCTGGCTGTGATTATCAAGCGGTCAAAACAGCAGAAGAAAAACCCCTATAAGAATGAAATATTCACGGATCAGAAAGATTTCCAGATTGCAATGAAAAGAGCGGAGGTATAAGGGATGGATTTTGGGGACGGATCCTCCGGATGCCTCCACTTACCTTCGAAAACCCGCTTCTGCCGCCCCGGCTTGCGCCAATTTGCTGGCAATCTGCGAGGAGTGCGGACGGTCGCCAACTCGCCAAGATTCCTTTACTCGTAATAGATCTGCCGGCTTCCGCTGATGCATTCGCCCAGGGAATAATTAATCCACTCGATGGCGCCTTTGGTGTCCCGGTTGCGGATATAGGTCCACATGGCATAGTTGCTCTCGTAGAGGGACTGGATGCCATAGAGGTCGCAGTAGCGCTCCCACATCGTGAAGATAGGAGCCCGGAAGGACTGGAAGATCAGTGGAAGCAGGGTGTTCTGGGATGCCAGGGCGAATTCATGCTGGAATTCGAACGCGGCCTGGATTGCCTCTTGATTGTCTTTGGCATCCCGGATCTGCTCGATGATTTCCAGAAGCACCTGCACTTCCTCGTCGCTGATACGGTCAATACACAGTTGGGCGGCCAGAGTGTCAAGCGCGATTCGCACTTCAAAGATGGAGCGGATTTCTTCGTTCCGGATGCGGCCTCCGTTGTATTTCATTATGGACATCAAGGTGTCCAAGGTTCCCTTGCGTCTGTAATCGGCTACATAGGTTCCGCTTCTTGGCTTTACGATAAGGAAGCCTTTCTTTTCCAGTTCAGAGATGCCGCTGTTCACCACGGCGCGGCTTACCTGCATCATTTCTGCCAGCTGGCGTTCGGGAGGCAGTTTTTCGCCAATTTTTAGTTTGCCGGACAGAATCATATGTTCCAGCTGGTCTACGAAGAGTTCCCGCAGAGACGGAGAACTGATCTTTTGAAATTCCATGAAATCCCCTCCTTTGTACTGGCTTGATTGTATCATATACCATTGGACGGTTCAAGAAATTGGAAGTATATTGGCGCAAACCATTTATTTAAGAAGCGACAGCCAGACGGCGTAAAAATGTAAGGACAATGAAAGGTTCCGGAAATGTCCACGTAAGGATGGCGTGATAGAATTTTCCTAGAAAGAGATAGGAGGATACTATGAGACGAAGAATGATTACGATACTATTAACATCCGGATGCATGATGTTCCTGGCCACAGGCTGTTCCAAGGCTCAGATCATAAAACAGTATGACAATGTGCTGCAGTCCATCGGAGAGAAAAGCATTACAAAGGACCGGAAGCTGCAAGGGGAGCGAAAACTTGGGGAAGATAGCTATGTGGGGAGCTATAAGGCAGATTATGAGTCTTTTAGCGGAGAAGAAATCGTGTTCGGGGGAACAGGACTTTCGCGGGATGCAGGAAATAAAATTAAGGTCTCCTGCAAGATTGAGGCGGAAAACGGCACGGCGAAGATCACCTTCCAATCAGGAATGGAGGATGCAAGAATATTGTGTGATGGCACGGGGGAACATACGGAGACGATAGAACTGCCTTGCGCCAGCAACTATCTGAAAATCGAGGGGAAAGATTTTACCGGGACAATCGAACTGGACAGCGAATAGGAGAAACAGAGGCATGATCTGGCAGCGGGACCAAAAAGTAGGCGTATCCCGAAAGCCGAGATTGTGTATGTGCCATTGAAGATCAAGATTGTCGGACAAGAAGGACTCCGGGAATGCGTGGAGGGATGCCCTGGTTTTTCGGGACGCTTTGTCCAGGCCATCCACTCCATCGAAGAAGTGCGGTTAACGCAGCAGAGGCAGGCTTCCGGTCAATTTATTAATCTTCTTTTTGCTGCCACATATGGCAAGGCCGATATACTTAAGATCCGTTTCGGAGGTAGCGGCCATCTTTTCTATGAATTCTTCATAAACATTGTAGCATTGGGCCTGTTCTGTGAAGTCTACCACCGTCAGGTCTCCGTAGTCCGGGGTGAATAATCTGGCTCATAAGGTGTTCAATAGCTGTGCGTCGCCCTTTAGAATGGGAACAGGAAATTGGATGATTCCGATATGGGAGTTTCCTTCCTTATCGGCAACATCCCTTCCTACCACATCCGGCATCTTCATGCCCATTGTAATTCCAAGAATGGCGGCGGTATTGGCAATTATGCCCAGCGGGAGCGCCTCGTCGATAATCATTACGCATTTTTCATTTTCCAGATTCATAGCTATATCCTCATTTCCATTTTAAATTTCATGCGATAAATTTCATGCACCGTTCTATTTTACTTGGCATTAGAATTCATTTCTTGCAAGATATCTTCAATTTTATAAATTCATCTTTAAATGCAGAAATTTGGCAGGCTCTGATTATACGGGGCTTCCTTTGGCTTGCGTGTTGACTTTGCGACATGAGTGTCTTATAATAAATTACAGACACATGTGTCGCAAAAAGCGAGAAAAGAAGAGGAGTTTGATATGAACAGAAAGGGAATGGAGACAAGGCAGCATATAAAGACTAAGGCCTGCCAGCTGTTTGCCAAAAAAGGATTTAAAGAAGTGACGATGAAGGATATCTGCGATTCGACAGGATTAAGCCGTGGGGGACTATACTGCCATTATGACAGTACCGCCCGGATATTCGATGAGATTCTGAATGACTTTATGGATAACCAGGATGAAGAGTTTCGCTCTAAAATGCTGGAAGGGCTGTCTGCCGTAGAGATTCTGGACGACGTCTTGGATCGTTACAGGGAAGAAATGATCGACGGCGAGGCGTCCTTAAGCGTCGCGATTTTCGAGTACTTCAGCGGGAGAGGGAACGCTTGCGAGGAAAATCCTCTGTACCAGCAGTACCTGTTTTCACGAAGGATGTGGGAAGAATTGATCCAGTATGGCATTGACAGGAAGGAGTTTTACCAGGTAGACAAGACGGCGGTATTTGATCTGATCGTGTTTTCCTATCAAGGGGTGCGGATGTACAGCCGGATCATGACCATTACAGAGGATATTCCGCTGCGCATCACGTCCCAGATCAGGAAGATCTTAGTAAGGAGGGAAGGATAATGGCAACTGTATTTGAAAATTATGATGCTGCAAGGACAGCGTTTATAAATCCTGGCGATTGCGTAAAGGCACAGGAAAACTTTCCGGAAGTCTGCATCACGACTTTTTCAGAGAGCATTATCGAAGATTTTGCCAAAAAGAATTCCGCAGAAAAAATCGCGGAACTATACACGGCAAACGGAGTACTGCCAGTCTATGGCATCGAATATGCAGGGATAAGAATGGCTTTCTATCTATCCAGGGTAGGTGCGCCGGCCTGTGTGGCAGGACTGGAAGAGATGATTGCCATGGGAGCGAAAAAGATGATCATCTTTGGATGCTGCGGCGTTCTGGATGAGGTGGAGGTGCAAGATAAGATCATCATTCCCAGCAGTACCATCCGGGATGAAGGAACCAGCTACCATTATCTTCCCGCCGGGGAGGAGATCGGGCTGGAGGATTCCTGCGCCGGGATATTGGAGGACTGCCTTGTAAAGACGGGAATGCCTTATGTTAAGGGAAAGATCTGGACGACGGATGGAATTTACCGGGAGACTCATGGACGCTTGAAGGAGAGGAGGGAACAGGGGTGTATTGCGGTTGAGATGGAATGTTCGGCTGTATTGGCAGTGTGCAGGTTCAGAGGTGTTCCGGCCATTCAGTTTCTATATGGAGCGGATAACCTTTCTACAGATAAATGGGAGCCCATGGACCTGATGGAATATGGAATCAGGGAATGCGACAGATATATGGCCCTTGCGCTGGAATGCGGGGCTAGATTGTAGCCGGAGCCTCCTGATATCCAGGCAAATAAAAAATAATCATAAAATCCAAAGAGAATCTTTCAGATATGTTAAGAATTACTCCAAGGAAATCTTTAGAATTGGCGAGTAAGATAAGGACAAAGATGAAGAAAGAATGGGGAAGGAACATGAACGTACTTATACTCAGCAGTCAATTCGGGATGGGTCATCAGATGGCAGCAAAGGCAATTGGAGAAGAGATTCTTAAGTTGGATAAAGATGCAAATGTTATAGAACTTGATTTGTTAAGATATTATTATCCAAAGGCAAGCCGATATATTTTCCGGCTATTCCAGATGATGGTAGAACATTGCTATGGAATCTATAATCTGGTATATAAGACAACCGGAAAATTGAAGGTAGATCTAAAGCCTATGGGCATTAATCTCTACAGAAAACTGGAAAAGTTGATGGAGGATCATTATCCGGACATGATTGTATGCACCTTGCCGCTGTGTGCCAAGTCGATTGCCTCGTATATGGAAAAGACCGGGAAGCATATTCCGCTGGTCACCTGCATTACGGATATCAGCATCCATCCGGAGTGGATCACGCCTCAGGCGGATGCCTATCTGGCGCCAACGAAAGAAGTCAAGGAGAATCTGGTACGCAATGGTGCAAGTCCGGAGCAGATATTCGTCACGGGAATTCCGGTCAGGCAGCAATTCCTGGGAGAAGTGCCGATGCGTGATAAGGGGCAGAAAAAAATACTCATTATGGGGGGCGGGCTTGGTATTATCCCGAATCTGGATCGGCTGATGCAGGTAATCCACCGTATGCCGGGCATCACGGCAACCGTCATAACTGGGAAAAACCGAAAGGCTTATGAAGCGTTCCAGGGGAGATATGAAGACATTGAAGTACTTGGATACACGGAGAATATCAGCAAATATATGAAGGAAGCAGACCTTGTAATAACAAAAGCAGGAGGAATCACGCTCTTTGAACTGATCCATTGCCAGGTGCCTCTGTTCGTCATCCATCCTTTCCTTGAGCAGGAAGTGAACAATGCAAGATACGCCCAGAATATGGGGATTGCAAAGGTCATATGGAATAAAAGCAGTGATTTTCCCGGAATATTAGAGAAATTCTTATCCGATGGAAGACAATGGGAGCAGATGGCGGAGAACATAAGCAAGGCAAAGGATGAGATTATGGAATGGAGCCTGGATGATGCGATGAATACGGTGATGGAAAGGATGGCGGCATAATGAAGAAAATGATATTGATGACCGCATTAGCGGGCGCGTTTGGCTACAGCATCCTCCCATCGTTCGGACTCAGGCATTATCAGAGTCTGCGACGCAGGAAGAACAATGAAGGCAGGATTCTCTACCTGACCTTTGATGACGGGCCAAGCGAGGCATATACGGAGGCCTTGCTTGATCTGCTTGATGAATATGATATCAAGGCATCCTTCTTTGTAGTGGCAGAGTTTGCGCAGAAGAACCCGCGGATCATCCTGAGAGCTAAGAAGGAAGGCCACCTTATTGGCATTCATTCTGTGAATCATCAGAACGCGCTTTTTCGGGGGAACAGATTTGCCTTTTCTGACTTGGCAGCATCCATTATGACTTTGAAGAAATTAGGATGCGACGCAGGGTATTACCGTCCGCCGTGGGGACACCTGAATCTATTCATTCTGTACTGGGTAAAGAAGATGAATCTGAAACTTGTATTTTGGGATGTTATGGCTCAGGACTGGGCAGCGGACGCTACGCCGACATCCATCCGCGCGAAACTGCTTCGACGCGTTTACCCGGGAGCCATCATCTGCCTGCATGATGGAAGAGGCGCCGCGGGAGCGCCAGGAAGGACCATAGAAGCATTGAGAGATGCGCTTCCCCAATTGCTGCGGGAAGGATATGAATTTAAAAGGCTTGACCAATATGAATGATACGATATCAATAAAAAAGACAGGAAAACAGATACTGGTATTTCTCTTCTTTCTTTTTTTGATTTTTTTCTTTCTTTTAAAAGGAAAAGATGTAAGCCAGATACTTAAGATCGCCGCTTGTGCTTCCTTTCCGGCTATTGCGGCAGGAATTGCCATGGCTGGAGCCTTTAACCTCTCAGAAGGCTTGAATCTTGGTATTCTGCTAAAGGCAATGGGCCATAAGGTGTCTTTTGCCCAAGGGATGAAGTATGCTTATACGGGATTCTTTTTCAGTTCCATCACCCCTTCGTCTACAGGGGGACAGCCTATGCAGCTCTACGCGATGAAAAAGGATGGAATAGACCTGTCCCATGGCTCGCTGGCGCTTTTGATGGAACTTGCCAGCTTCCAGGCTATGGCGTTCTTGTTTGAACTATTTGCGGTGGCCATGATTCCTGTGCTGGGGATAAGCCTGCCAGTGACGATCAAGATCCTGATCATTGCCGGATTTATCATGAACGCGGCTTTTGTCGCTTTCCTGCTGGTGGTGATTTTCTCAGAACGGATGGGGCAGAGGATCTTGGGCCTGCTGAAGAAGATCTTGCCGCGACTCCCATTTGTGAAGGAAGAGACCAAGAGCCAATGGATTGGGAAAATGGAAGATGGGCTGCAAGAATTCCATGCCTGCGCCCTGCTGATGAAGGAGCATAAGAGGGCCATCGCAAAGATGTGCGTTATCAGCGCAGGCCAGATTATCTGCTGGTTTGGCGTGCCGTATATGGTGTATCTGGCGCTGGGGTATCAGGGGAGTTCCTTCCTCCATCTCTTTGTACTGCAGATTCTGATCTATATGTCCTCGTCCCTTCTGCCTCTGCCGGGAGCCATGGGTATCAGCGAATATGCCTTCCTTCAACTGTTCGGAAGCATTTACAGTGGCAGTTCCATGACGGCGGCGGTTCTTTTAAGCCGGGGGATCAGTTTTTACTTTCTGCTTGCATTGAGCGGAATCATGCTGCTTCTTATCTACGGCGCTGCGCGGCAGCGCAAATGTAAAACTATTTTTTCCTGATTTTTCTATACTTTAAGCAGGCCATGCGGTATAATGGGAAAATAAGGTTTTAACAGAGAGGTTGAGACAGAATGAGCAGGAATGATAAAGATGCGAATGTAAAACAGGATACGATGGAGAAAATGCGTAATTCGGAGGCAGTCTTTGTGATTTTGTCGGATTACACGCATATGCCATATGTGGCTTGCGATCCTAAGACTTTTGATGACCAGGTGTTCTTGTATTTTAGCGAGGAGGATGCCAAAGAAGCGGTGAGAAGATTTGCCGGGAACCAGGAGAGCACTCGTGCTGCAAAACTTGAGAAGAATGGGTTCCTTGCATTTTATACGAATCTTTTCGCGATGGGAGTGAACTGTATCAAGATGAACCAGGGAACTTCCCGGGAAGTGGCAGTCCAGCTGGGGGAACTGGTACGAAGGCCGGAGGCGGACAAACTGCCGCAAGGGCAGGTGAGAATCGAGAATCCAGAACTTCATCTGACCGCCCTGTATTATATGCAGGAACTGCGAAAAAGACGGGATGGAGGAACCGATCAATTAAAGGAATTGAATGAGGAATTAATGGCCCATTTCAAAGAGGGCAGATATATCGTCGCGGTGCAGGAGGGAAAGGGAATCCCGATGCTGCAGAAAGAGGGAAAGGTATACCAGCCATTATTCACTGACTTCCAGGAATTCCAGAAGTTTAACAAAGAGAAGAAGTTCAAGACAGCAGTCGTAGAAGCCGGCAAGATAACAGAATTCCTTTCATCACAGGCGGTTGGCGTAGTCATTAATCCGATGGGCGTAAACCTTCTGCTGAACATTGCAAGATAAGGAATTGGCAATGTAAACAAGAGTAAAGAGGAAATAACCCGGACAGGGCGCGGATATGAAAAGGCCAGGCAGCGTATCGCTGCCTGGCCTTTGCCATAATCTCATTTCGTGTAGTTCTTTTAAATATCTAAATCAAATCTTGCTTTATATATATAAAAGGTACAACTAAATTCCGATTAGTGATTTTGAAATTAAAGTCTTGTTACGTTAACTGCCTGAGGTCCTTTTGCTCCTTCAGTCACATCGTATTCTACTTCCTGTCCTTCTTCCAGAGACTTGAAACCATCCATATTAAGTCCTGAGTAGTGTACGAATACGTCGTTTCCAGCCTCATCAGAGATGAAACCGTAGCCTTTTTGGTTGTTGAACCATTTTACTGTACCTTTCATTACGATACCTCCATAAAAATAAAAATAAATAATTAGATACCGCATTATCCATAAAACTAATCTATAGATAATACCCCGTCAGATTAGCATATATTTATAAAAAAGTCAATGGATTTGACAATCTTTTTATTGTTTTTCACAAAAAAACGGACATAAGAATTGCCCTGGGCCGCTTTTTCAGATACAATGAATATCAAGAATAGTTAGGAAAGAAATGAGAGGCCTATGAAAATATCAACAAAGGGAATCTACGCATTGGAGATCATCACTGACCTGGCCATGCATACAGGGGATGGGGCGCTGGAAAGCATCGGCAGCATTGCCAGGAGAAGAGGGCTTTCGGTCAAGTACTCCGAACGCCTGATTAAGGAACTGAAGGAGCAAGGACTGGTGGTGAGCATCAGAGGCGCCCATGGGGGATACTGCCTGGGAAGGGATGCCGGGGAGATAACGGTCAGGGAAGTGCTGCAGGCTGAGGAAGGAGAACTGGCTCCTGTGGAGTGCCTGACAAAGGAAACTGATTGCGGAATCGATTGCAATACCTGCGCCACCCGGGAGATATGGAGCCAGATATGGCAGATCATTCTCGATACGGCACAGGAGGTGACGATCGGGGATATTATTGAAAAGTCAAAAAATTTGAGATAAGTATTGACATATGGAAAAAATAGGTGTATAAAATAACTCATATAAAACTTATTGGTTTAGTAGGATATGCAGGAGGAAGTATGAAGATATCAACGAAAGGAAGATATGGTCTTCGGGCATTGGTTGATCTTGCAGTATATTCCCAGGGCGAGCCCACCGCGCTTGCTATGGTAGCTGCTCGCCAGAAGATTTCGCTGAACTATCTGGAACAAGTATTCGGGCAGCTTCGGAAGGCTGGACTGGTGCGAAGCATCAAAGGGCCCAGCGGAGGATATCTGCTTGCAAAGCCGGCGAAAGATATTACGGTGAAGGAGATACTGGAAGTCTTGGAAGGGCCATTCTCTATCGTGGGAGAAGATCTGGACAGAAGCAGCCTGGATGCCATGCAGCTGGCGATCAAGAGCCTGGTGTGGGATGAGATTGACGCCCGGATCAATGAGTTCATGGAGAAGCGTACGCTGGAACATCTGGTTAACGAGTATAGAAGTTATCAGGATAGTCAGGATATGATGTACTATATCTGATATTTTTAAAAAGTTAAATCCTACTATACCGATAGGTAATATATGATATGAAAAAAATAAAGAAAGAAGGACAACGATATGAGCCAGAGAAAAGAATTGAGATTTGAAACGTTACAACTGCATGTAGGGCAGGAACAGCCGGATCCGGCAACGGATGCAAGGGCGGTTCCAATCTATCAGACTACGTCCTATGTATTCCGCGACTGCCAGCATGCTGCGGACAGATTCGGACTTGCGGATGCAGGCAATATATATGGAAGGCTGACCAATTCCACGCAAGACGTGTTCGAGAAGAGAATGGCGGCTTTGGAAGGCGGGGCGGCAGCCCTTGGAGTTGCCTCAGGAGCGGCAGCCATCACTTATACATTCCAGAATCTGGCTCAGGCAGGAGATCATATCGTGGCCAGCAAGTACATATATGGCGGGTCCTATAATCTTCTGGAACATACGCTTCCAACCCAGGGGATTGCCACTACATTCATAGATCCGGACAAAGAAGGCGCGTGGGAGGCTGCGATACAGGAGAATACCAAGGCATTGTTCGTGGAATCCATCGGCAATCCTGGCGCTAATCTGGTGGATATTGAGAAGGTTGCAGAGATTGCCCACAGGCATGGCATCGTACTGGTCGTGGACAGTACGTTTGCTACGCCATACCTTCTGCGCCCGCTTGCGTACGGGGCGGACATCGTGGTTCATTCCGCCACTAAGTTTATCGGAGGACATGGCACGGCCCTTGGCGGAGTCATTATCGACGGCGGCCGATTCGACTGGGACGCATCCGGGAAGTATCCGCAGCTGACTGAGCCGGATCCCAGCTATCATGGCGTCATATTTACCAAAGCGGCAGGGGAGGCCGCATTTGTGACCAGAATCCGCGCGGTGCTGTTAAGGGATATGGGAGCGACCATCGCGCCGCTTCATGCGTTTTTGTTCCTGCAAGGGATAGAAACCTTATCTCTTAGGGTGGAGCGTCATGTACAAAATACATTAAAAGTAGTAGAATATCTTGAGAAGCATCCCAAGGTAGAGCGGGTGAACCATCCGGCGCTGCCAGACAGCAGATATCATGGCCTGTATCAGAAATATTTTCCAAAGGGAGGCGCATCCATCTTTACTTTCGAGATCAAGGGCGGGGAGGAAGAGGCCAGAAGATTCATCGATCACTTGCAGATATTCTCTCTGCTTGCCAATGTGGCCGATGTGAAATCCCTGGTGATCCATCCTGCTAGTACCACCCATTCCCAGATGACGGAGGAAGAACTAAAAGCCTCGGGGATCCAAAAGAACACAGTACGCCTTTCCATCGGGACAGAGCATATTGATGATATTATTGAAGATCTTGAACAGGCATTTCAGGCAGTATAGACGGTGATAGAACGCATATCATTGATTAAGGACGATCTATTATATTAATATGGAGGAGACAGACATGGGAAAAGTATACCAGAATGTAGAAGAATTAATCGGAAAGACGCCTCTAATGGAGGTGTCGAGGATTGAAGAGGTGGAAAAACTGGAAGCCAGGATCTACGCGAAGCTGGAACTATTCAATCCGGCGGGAAGCGTTAAAGACAGAGTGGCGTTCTCCATGATCCTGGATGCGGAGGAGAAGGGGCTGATTAGCCCCGGAGCAACGATCATTGAGCCAACCAGCGGCAATACCGGTATCGGCCTGGCAGCCATAGCCGCGTCAAGAGGATACAAGGCCATTTTCACCATGCCGGAGACGATGAGCATCGAGAGAAGGAAACTCTTAAAAGGCTATGGAGCCGAGATTGTGCTAACGGACGGCAAGGCTGGCATGACAGGAGCGATAAAGAAGGCGGAAGAACTGGCGGGCGAGATGGACAATGCCATTGTCCTGGGACAGTTTGTGAATGAATCCAATCCCAAAGCACACATCAATACTACCGGGCCGGAGATCTGGGAGGATACGGACGGGAAGGTAGATATATTCGTGGCTGGCGTAGGAACCGGGGGGACAATTACGGGAACCGGCAGATATCTCAAGGAAAAGAATCCGCTAATCCAGGTAGTGGCAGTGGAACCATCCGATTCTCCCGTGCTCTCGGGCGGCAAGCCGGGACCTCATGGCCTGCAGGGAATCGGCGCGGGATTCGTGCCGGAGATTCTGGATACGGATATCTATGATGAGATATTAAAGGTGGAGAATGAGGAGGCCTATCAGGCTGCCCGCCTGATCGCAAGGAAGCAGGGGATTCTGGTAGGGATCTCGTCAGGGGCCGCGCTTCACGCTGCAATCCAACTGGCGAAGAGGCCGCAGAACGCAGGAAAGACCATCGTCGCGCTGCTTCCGGACACGGGTGAGAGATACCTTTCAACCCCGCTGTTTGACTAATCATTTCTCTTGACGAAATGCCCGTAAGCGTGTAAAGTATATAGTGCTAATTACCAATAAAAGATACGAATCAAACAGTAGAGGATATAAGGTATGATTACACTGACGGGGAAAAAGGTGTCCGAGGGCATAGCCATCGGGAAACTGTCTTTTTACAAGAGAGATACGAAGGAGAATCGTCGCATCTATGTAAAGGATGTGGAGAAAGAGGTCATGCGTTTCCAGAAGGCCCGGCAGAAGGCAATATTGGAATTGAAGATTCTCTATGACACAGCGGCGAAGGAAGTGGGAGAAGCCAATGCCGCTATCTTTGAGATGCAGCAGGCAATCCTGGAAGACCGGGATTTTATAGATCAGATTACGAATATCATCGCGACTCAGAAACTGAATGCAGAATATGCCATCCAAAGCGTAGCGCAAGGCTTTATATCAGATGCGGTAGCGAAGGAGAAAGACTATGTGCAAGGACACGATGCAGACGTGAAAGATGTGGCAAACCGTGTCCTTCGCATTCTGTCCAGAGGATGGAAAGACAAGATGCTGACGGATGAGCCTTTTGTACTGGCGGCGGGCGAACTGTACCCGAGCGAGGCAGTGCAGCTGGATAAGACCAAGGTGCTGGGGTTTGCCACGCGGTATGGAACGATCAATTCCCATACGGCGGTACTGGCGCGCACGAAAGGAATCCCCTCTGTCATTGGACTTGGAGAGGCGCTTAAGAAAGATTATGAAGGCAAGATGATCATCGTTGACGGTTTTGAGGGCAAGGTTTATATTGAGCCTGATTATACTACGATTACCAGGATGAAGCAGAAGCAGGATGAGAAGCACACCCATGTGAAGAACCTGGAGCGTCTGAAAGGAAAGGACAATATTACTCAGAGCGGCCAGAGGATTGATGTCTGCGCCAATATTGGAAGCCGGGAAGATGTAGAGAATGTTATCCGCTGTGACGCAGGCGGAATCGGACTGTTCAGGAGTGAATTCCTGTACATGGAGAATGGGGCCAAGCCTCCTACAGAGGAACAGCAGTTCCAGGCATACAAGCTGGCGGCAGAATCCATGGGCTCGAAAAAGGTGGTCATCCGTACTGCCGACCTTGGAGGAGATAAAGTGGCAGAGTGCCTGGATCTGGGCGAGGATGCCAATCCAGCCATAGGGTATCGTGGAATCCGCGTCTCCCTGGATAAGGAAGAACTATTCAAGACCCAGTTGCGGGCAATTCTGCGGGCATCCGCGTTCGGGAATCTGTCGATCATGTTTCCGATGATAACATCCATTGAAGAAGTGACACATGCCAAGGTCATGCTGGAAAGAGCCAAGAGAGAATTAAAGGATGAAAAGACTTCCTTTGATGAGGAGATTCCTGTAGGCGTTATGATAGAGACTCCGGCGGCCGTCATGATAAGCGGAGAATTAGCCAGAGAGGTTGATTTCTTCAGTATTGGAACCAATGACCTGTCCCAGCTTACTCTGGGAATGGACAGACAGAACGGCAAGATTGATAAGTTCTATGATCCGCATCATCCGGCATTGCTTAAGATGATTCGGATTATTGCCAATAATGTACATCTGGAAGGCAAGCATATCAGCATCTGCGGAGATCTGGCGGCAGATTTGGAACTGACGGAATATTTTATCCAGATAGGAATCGATGAACTGTCGGTGGCTCCGAACCAAGTACTGAGCCTTCGCAAGAAGATCAGGGAAATTCAGTAAGTTCAGATAAGATTATAGATAATAAGAATAAGAATCACCATGATATCACATGATAATCATGGTGGTTTTTTCTTATTAAGGCTTGTAAATGAGTAGGTTCGCAGAGATATGAATATAGAGGAAAAAGTAGTGATCGCTAAGTATGCGGCGGCCCTGATTGAAAAGGATGATTTTGTCTACCGGTGCAGGGTCTTTCTGCCGGGCGGCGAGTTAAAAGAAGTGACGGAGGCGATCGTAGGCGCTCAGGCAATAGATAGCCTGAAAAGATATAACTTTACGTAAGGCTTTTTCGGGGCTAACGGAGTACATAGGGAGCGCGGCCTGACGACGCCGGATATTACAGAAGCGCCGGATTTGAAAAAGGAATGATCCTGACTACCAGGCTGCGGGATGCGCCCTACAAGGCATGCAAGAATATTTTGGAGGTTGGATAAAACATGATTTACACGGTAACATTTAACCCTTCCCTGGATTACGTCATCCGGGCGGAAGAACTGGTGCCCGGCAGGCTTAACAGGACCACCCATGAATGCATCTACCCGGGAGGAAAGGGGAACAATGTATCAGTGATACTGTCAAATCTGGGGCTAAAGAGCAAGGCCCTTGGGTTTGTAGCCGGATTTACCGGCGAGTCCCTTGAGAAGATGCTCAATGATTATGGGTGCTACACTGATTTTATCAAATTAAAAGAGGGATTTACGCGGATCAATGTAAAAGTCAATGCAAAGGAAGAGACGGAGATCAATGGACAAGGCCCGGTGATTACCAATGAGGCGATTGATCTCTTGTATGAGAAGCTGGATCAGTTGGAGGAAGGGGATGTGCTGGTGCTTGCGGGAAGCATTCCCAATACGCTGCCCTCGGATATGTATGAGCGGATCATGGCAAGGCTTGAAGGCAGGGATATCCGGGTGGCGGTAGATGCCACGAAGGATCTGCTGCTAAATGTGTTAAAATACCATCCCTTCCTGATAAAGCCCAACAATCATGAACTGGGCGAGATGTTTGGAACCACCTTAAAAACGCAAGAAGAGATCATCGAATACGCGGGAAGACTAAAGGAGATGGGAGCCAGGAATGTACTGGTGTCAATGGCTGGAGATGGAGCGATTCTCCTGGCGGAGGACGGAAGCATCCATAGCGGGAAGCCTCCCAAGGGCAAGGTGCTCAATTCCGTAGGGGCAGGCGATTCTATGGTAGCGGGATTTTTAACCGGATACCTGAATACCGGAGATTATGAAAAGGCGTTCAGGCTGGGAGTCGCAACCGGAAGCGCAACGGCATTTCTTTATTGGCTGGCAGCCAAAGAGGATGTAGTGAGGCTGCTTAATGAGGATCCGAAGAAATTTGGATTATAGGAGGGAAAAAGAGATGAAAATCGTAGACTTGCTCAGGAAAGAGAGCATTAACCTGAATGGAGAGGTTCATTCAAAGAAAGAAACCATTGACCAGATGGTAGATCTTATGGCTGCCGGAGGCAACATTGCGGACGTGGATGCATATAGAGAAGGCGTATATAAAAGAGAAGAAGAAGGCACCACGGGGATTGGGGAAGGAATCGCGATCCCACACGCCAAGACTGATGCCGTCAAGGCGCCGGGACTAGCGGCCATGGCGGTGAAGGAAGGCGTGGACTATGATTCTCTGGATGGAGAGCCGGTTCATTTGATCTTCCTGATTGCCGCGCCGAATACAGAAGACAATGTCCATCTGGAAGTATTGAGCAGGCTTTCCATGCTGCTGATGGATGACGGATTCCGTGAAAATCTTATGAGCGCCGGGACAAAGGAGGAATTCCTGGGCTATATCGATGCTGCTGAAAAAGAGAAGTTTCCGGAAGAATCCAAAGAGCAAAAGGAAAACGATAAAGAGGACAAAAAAGGTTATCGGATTCTGGCAGTCACCGCGTGCCCGACCGGTATTGCCCATACCTATATGGCGGCCGAAAGCCTGGAGAACAAGGCACAAGAGATGGGCTACACGATCAAAGTGGAGACCAATGGATCAGGCGGGGATAAAAATGTGCTGACAGCCGATGAGATCGCCGGATGCGACTGCATAATCATCGCTGCGGATAAGGATGTAAAAATGGCGAGATTCGATGGCAAGCCAGTCATTATTACGAAGGTCGCCAACGGAATCAGCAAGGCGGAAGAACTGATTACGGAAGCCATGAGCGGCAAGGCGCCAATCTACCACAGCAAAGGCACGGATGAGGCAAGCGTAAGCCAGGACGGGGAAGGCCTGGGAAGAAAGATCTACAAAAGCCTGATGAACGGCGTGTCCCATATGCTTCCATTCGTGATCGGCGGCGGCATCCTGATCGCCCTGTCCTTCCTGGTGGACAGCGCCAACGCGGGAGCCGCGGACTTTGGATCCGGGACGCCGCTTGCGTTGTTCTTCCATACGGTGGGCAATACTGCATTTGGCATGATGTTCCCAATCCTGGCCGGATATATCGCGATGGCAATCGCGGACAGGCCAGCGCTGATGCCAGGCATCGTGGGCGGATTACTTGCCAAGGCGGGAACATCCGTATCCCTGCCGGAAGACCAGTGGGTATCTTCGGGCTTCTTCGGAGCACTGATTGCAGGCTTCGTTGCAGGCTGCCTGATGGTGCTGATTAAGAAACTGTTAGATAAGCTGCCCAAATCCCTGGAAGGCACCAAGCCGGTACTGCTGTATCCTTTCCTTGGAATCCTGGCAATGGGCGCGATTATGATATTCCTTGTAAACCCTCCGGTAGGAGCCTTTAATACCTGGCTGAATGATATGCTGGCAGGCATGGGAGAATCCAGCAAGATTCTTCTGGGGGCCGTCTTAGGCGGGATGATGTCCATTGACTTCGGAGGACCATTCAACAAGGCGGCCTATGTGTTCGGGACGGCGGCCATTGCAAGCGGCCAGATTGACATCATGGCAGCAGTTATGATCGGAGGCATGACGCCGCCAATCGGCATTGCGCTGGCGACTACCTTCTTTAAAAAACGGTTCACCAAGAGTGAGAAACAGACCACGGTTACGAACTATATCATGGGTCTATCCTTTATTACGGAAGGGGCCATTCCTTTTGCGGCATCCGATCCGCTAAGAATCATTCCTCCATGCGTAGCAGGCTCTGCAGTGGCAGGGGCATTGTCCATGGCATTTGGATGCGGGTCAAGAGCCCCTCACGGCGGGATCTTTGTTATCGGGATCGTGGAGAATGCGCCGATGTTTCTTCTGGCGCTGGCAATCGGGGCCGGGGTGACCATGGCAGGCATCATACTTTTGAAAAAGCCGCTTCCTGTAGAAAAACAATAGACAGCGAAAATATAAATAATTATAATAAAGAAGAGGAGAACGAAACAATGAAAGAATTCCAGTACACCATTACTGACCCGGAGGGAATCCATGCAAGACCAGCTGGCCTGCTGGTTAAGAAGGCCAATGAATTTACATCCAAGATTATGATTGGAAAGGGCGGCAAAAGCGCGGATGCCAAGAGAATCTTTGGAGTTATGAGCCTTGGAGCCAAGAAAGGCGACGAGATATTCATGACGGCAGAAGGCGCGGATGAGGAGACTGCGGCTCAGGCACTGGAAACATTTTTAAAAGAGAACCTGTAAAAGGGGATGATGAAAAGATGATTACACTAACAGGAAAAAGCGTATTTGGCGGAGTGGCAATCGGCAGGATTGCATTTTACAAACGAAATGAGATTACGATCAAAAGGACTCATGTGGATGATATCGAAGGGGAAGTAAAGAGATTCGAGACGGCGAAGGAAAAGGCAGTGGCCCAGCTTCAGGAACTATATAATAAGGCAATGGAGGACGTAGGCGAATCCAATGCCATGATATTCGAGATCCATCAGATGATGCTGGAGGATCTGGATTATGTAGAGTCTATCGTAAATATCATTACCACCCAGAAAGTGAATGCCGAATATGCCATCGGCACCACGGCAGATAACTTTGCAGCCATGTTCCAGGCTATGGATGATGCATATATGCAAGGACGGGCAGCTGATGTAAAGGATGTGTCCGAACGGCTTCTTCAGGTGCTGTCCGATAACAGCACGGATGCAATGAAGATGGATGAGCCGTCGATCATCGCCGCGGATGACCTGGTTCCAAGCGAAACGGTACAGCTGGATAAGGAGAAGGCGCTGTCCTTCATCACCATGTATGGATCTGCCAATTCACATACCGCTATTCTTGCAAGGACGATGAACATACCGGCAGTGATTTCTCTTGGAGAAGACCTGAAAAAGGAGTATGACGGGAAACTTGCCATTGTTGACGGACTGGAAGGAAAGGTCTACATCGAGCCGGATGCAAAGACCATGGAGGCCATGCAGGAAAAGCAGAGGAAGGACCAGGAGCAGAAGGAACTTCTAGAGCAGTTAAAAGGCAAGGAGAACATAACAAAGAGCGGACAGAAGGTAAATCTGTATGCTAATATCGGGAACCTGGCCGATGTAGGCGCTGTTCTCAAAAATGACGCTGGCGGCATCGGGCTGTTCCGAAGCGAGTTCCTTTATCTGGAAAGCGAGACGTATCCGACGGAAGAACAGCAATTTTCCGTATATAAGACGGTGGCGGAGAATATGGCCGGCAGAAAGGTCATTATCCGCACCCTGGATATCGGCGCTGACAAGCAGGTGGATTACTTTGGCCTTTGCAAGGAAGAGAATCCGGCCATGGGATACCGGGCAATCCGTATCTGCCTTACAAAGCCGGAGATATTCAAGACCCAGCTTCGGGCATTGTACCGGGCATCCGCATTCGGGCAGATCGCGATCATGTTTCCCATGATCATCTCGGTCAATGAAGTGCGAAGAATCAAGGATATCATTGAAGAGGTGAAGAAGGAACTGACAGAAGAAGGAATTGCCTTCCGGGAGAATGTAGAACTGGGCATCATGATCGAGACGCCGGCGGCAGTTATGGTAAGCCGGGAATTGGCAAAAGAGGTTGATTTCTTCAGTGTCGGAACCAACGACCTGACGCAGTATACGCTGGCGATCGACCGCCAGAACCAGAAATTGGACGCATTCTACGACTCCCATCACCCCGCAGTCCTGGAAATGATCCGCATGGCAGCGGCGAATGCCCATGCAGAAGGAAAATGGATTGGCATCTGCGGAGAACTGGCAGCGGACTTAAGCCTTACGGAGACATTCCTTGAGATGAAAATTGACGAGCTTTCCGTGGCGCCTGGCATGGTGCTGCCGCTTAGAAAACGGATCAGGGAAGCATGGTAATAGTTATTGATAACAATAATTAATAGATAGACCCATTTACTTTATGGGTCTATTTTGTTAATATTAACTTGTTATTGTTTCTAATGGTGAGAGACGAAAAGGAGGGAAACACATGTTAGAAAAGTTTTTTAAACTGAGTGAGAATGGCACGGATGTAAAGACTGAGATCCTGGCCGGAATCACGACATTTATGACAATGGCCTATATCCTTGCTGTTAATCCCAGCATCCTTTCCGCTACAGGAATGGATCAGGGAGCCGTATTCACTGCTACGGCGCTGGCATCTTTGATTGGCACATTGCTGATGGCATTATTCGCGAATTATCCGTTTGCACTGGCTCCGGGCATGGGACTGAATGCTTACTTTGCATACACGGTTGTCCTGGGTATGGGATACAGCTGGGAGGTTGCGCTTACCGCCGTATTCGTGGAAGGTATTATTTTTATCATCCTTTCGCTTACCAACGTGCGTGAGGCAATCTTCAATGCGATTCCGAAGAACTTAAAGGCTGCTGTCAGCGTAGGTATTGGTCTGTTTATCGCATTTATCGGCCTGCAGAACGCAAAGATCGTTATCGGAGGCTCCACGCTTCTCCAGTTGTTCTCCGTGGACAAGTACAATGAGGCGAATGGAGTGACAGCATCCTTTAATGATGTAGGAATCACGGTACTTCTTGCGATTATCGGCATTATCATTACCGGAATCCTTGTAATCAAGAACATCAAAGGCAATATCCTGTGGGGCATCCTGATTACATGGCTGCTTGGAATCATCTGCCAGATTGCCGGCTTATACGTTCCAAATCCGGAACTTGGATTCTACGGGCTGCTTCCTGATTTCAGCAGCGGGCTGTCAGTGCCAAGCCTTGCGCCGATATTCTGCAAGCTTGATTTTACGGGAATCTTCTCATTGAACTTTGTTGTTGTAATCTTTGCATTCCTGTTTGTTGATATGTTTGATACCATCGGAACGTTGATCGGCGTATCATCCAAGGCAAATATGCTGGATGAAAACGGCAAGCTGCCACGCATCAAAGGCGCGCTTCTTGCAGATGCGGTTGGAACGACGGCAGGCGCACTGCTTGGTACTTCTACTACCACGACATTCGTAGAGAGTGCATCCGGCGTATCAGAAGGCGGAAGAACAGGCCTTACGGCAGTGACTACGGCGATCCTGTTTGGGCTTGCCCTGTTCCTGTCGCCAATCTTCCTTGCGATTCCTTCTTTCGCGACAGCGCCGGCTCTGGTAGTCGTTGGATTCTATATGCTGACTAACGTTGTCAACATCGACTTTGGCGATATCGCAGAAGCGCTTCCGTGCTATATCTGTATTCTGGCAATGCCATTCTTCTACAGCATTTCAGAAGGTATCTCCATGGGAGTCATCTCTTATGTAGCCTTGAATCTTTTGACAGGAAAGACGAAGGAGAAGAAGATCAGCATACTGATGTATGTACTGGCAGTATTATTTATATTGAAATATATATTCCTGTAAAATATAATGGGAATAGGAGATTTGAACGACAAGGGACCGGAATTTCCGGTCCTTTTTTAAAGGAGGTAAGAGAATGGACATACCGGTGGTGAAGCAGATCGCAAAGGCAGAAGAAGTGGGATGGGTGAATCCAAAATGGATGCCATGGAATGAGGCAAAGGATAGCCTTGGCATTTCGATGGAGGATATTGATGACGCAGAGGCGAGGCTTTTACGCTTTGCTCCCTTTATAATGAAGTGCTTCCCAGAGACGAAGGAGCGAAATGGGCTGATCGAATCCGCCCTGACACCGATACCGAAGATGCAGGAATTTCTGAACCAGACGTATGGAGATACGATCCAGGGACGTCTCCTCTTGAAGCAGGACAGCCACCTGGCAGTGGCTGGTTCTGTGAAGGCAAGGGGAGGGATCTACGAAGTGCTGAAGCATACGGAAGACCTGGCTTTGGAAGCAGGGCTTATAACGCTTGAAGATGACTATTCCAAACTGGCAGCGGATGAATCCAGGGAATTCTTCAGCCAGTATACCATACAAGTAGGCTCTACCGGCAACCTGGGCCTGAGCATTGGCATTGCCAGCGCGGCGGTGGGGTATGAAGTCATCGTGCATATGTCTGCGGATGCAAAGCAATGGAAGAAGGATATGCTGCGTAGCCATGGAGTAAAAGTGGTGGAATATGAGTCGGATTACAGCGAGGCAGTAAAGAATGGCAGAAAAGAATCAGACGCCAATCCGAATAGTTACTTTGTGGATGATGAGAATTCCAAGAATCTATTCATGGGATATGCAGTAGCCGCAAAGCGCCTGATCGGACAGATAGAAGAACTGGGCATCCAGGTGGATGAAGAGCATCCGCTCTTTGTCTATATTCCCTGCGGCGTAGGCGGGGCTCCGGGCGGCGTGACGTTTGGCCTGAAGGAGATATGGGGGGATCATGTGCATGTGTTCTTTGTAGAGCCCACCCAGGCTCCTTGCATGATCCTTGGCATGGCGACCGGACTTCACAATCAGGTTTGCGTCCAGGATATAGGGCTTACCGGACTCACCCATGCAGACGGCCTGGCGGTGGGGCGTCCGTCGGGATTCGTAGGAAAGGTTATGGAGCCTCTGCTAAGCGGCGAATTTACGCTGAAGGATCAATGGCTCTATGAGTATATGAGGGCTTTATGGGATACGGAGAATATCTTCATCGAGCCAAGTTCCTGCGCGGCATTTGAGGGACCGCTGAAACTTACGCGTTATGCTGAGACGCGGAAGTATATTAAGGAACATGGCCTGGAAGACAAGATGGAGCAGTCTGCCCATATCGTGTGGGCGACCGGAGGAAAACTGGTTCCGGAAAATATCCGTGAAGAGTATAAGAATACATATCTGGACTAGGACAGAAGGCAGGAGGAGAAAAAATGGAATTCAGTCATTTTGATGAGGATGGCAATGCGGTAATGGTAGATGTCTCCGGTAAAGAAATCACGCAAAGGAGAGCCCTGGCAGAGGGAAAGATCCGGGTAAGCCGGGAAGTGTTTGAAGCCATCGCCGGCAGGAAGGTGAAGAAGGGCGACGTGCTGACGGTAGCCCAAGTGGCAGGGATTATGGGAACGAAGAGGACGGCGGAACTGATTCCTATGTGCCATCTGCTGAATCTTGCCAATTCGGAAGTCAGGTTCGAGATGAACCCTGAAAAACTTGAGATCAAAGCCTTCTGCCAGGTTAAGACGGAAGGAAAGACAGGGGTGGAGATGGAGGCGCTGACTGGCGTGTCGACGGCGCTTCTGACCATATATGACATGTGCAAGGCCATTGATAAGCGGATGGTGATCGAAGAGATCCATCTCTGTGAAAAAAGCGGCGGCAAAAGCGGAACTTTTATGTTTGAAAGGTAGAGGAGAACCGGATATGGCGGCAGATAGGGTAGAAAAACTATTTAAGAAGCAGTTGACCGCATGCAGGGGATGGATGCCATCCGCATGGTAAGGATGCAAGGACTTATGAAGGATTTCCGAAGGCTTATGGACAGGTGCTCCGATTCGTGGAGAACAATGGTTATGAGATATATGGAAATCCGAGGGAATCGTATATCAACGGCGTATGGAACAAGGAATCGGAAGAAGAATGGCTGTCGGGGATTCAGTTTCCGGTAAAGAGAACAAGTATGAAACCACTGTAAAAAAATAAAGATTAACAGTGTATCGAATTGACAAATGCGGGGAAATCATGCAATATAGATTTGAGAAAGTACCCTTCCGGGAGATTGGAGTATGCGACATGCTTTTAATAAAAAATGCCGAAGTCTATGCGCCGGCCAGTATTGGAAAAAAAGATATTCTTATATGTAATGAAAAGATAGAACTGATAGAAGACAAAATAGAAGGACTGCCTGGAAACTGCCGGGTGATGGATGGAGAAGGGCTTCTCCTCGCTCCGGGGATGATCGACCAGCATATACATGTGACCGGAGGAGGGGGGGAAGGAAGCTTCCATACCCGCACCCCGGAACTTGCCCTGTCTGAGATGATAAAGGGAGGGATTACCACGGCAGTCGGCCTTCTCGGTACCGATGGCATAACGAGAAGCGTGGAGAACCTGTATGCAAAGACTGCAGCGCTGAATGAGGAAGGGGTTACCGCATATATGCTCACCGGCGCCTACGGATATCCGGGGCCATCCATAACGGGTGAGCCTGACAGAGATATCATGTTTGTCAAAGAGGTGCTTGGAATGAAGCTTGCGCTGTCTGACCACCGGGCGCCGAATGTGACGCCAGGACAGCTGATGCAGATTTCGGGCCGGGTCAGAGTGGCCGGTATGCTGAGTGGGAAACCGGGAGTGGTCGTACTGCATATGGGTGATGCACCGGAAGGGCTGGAACCGGTCTATGAAGCCCTTGAAAATAGCGCGCTTCCTATCCGTATCTTCCGTCCGACTCATGTGAACCGCAATAAGGCGCTTCTTGAAGCCGGATACGGGTTCCTTGAAAAAGGCGGCTATGTAGATTATACATGCGGTATGAAGGGACAGCCTTCACCGGGACAATGTATTGCGGAGGCGGCGAGAAGAGGGCTTCCGCTTGCACATATTACAATCAGTTCGGACGGTCATGGCAGTTGGTCAAACTACGATGAGGACGGGACTCTTCTGGATATTGGCGTATCCGGGGTAGACAGCCTCTACAGGGAACTGCAGCTTATGGTTAAGGACCTGGGAATGGATCTCGAAGATGCCCTTGGATATGTGACTTCCCATGTGGCTGAAGCGCTCGACCTGTACCCGGAGAAAGGCTGCATAAAAGAAGGGGCGGATGCGGATATGCTGCTTTTCACAGAACAACTGGATCTTCACACGGTGATAGCGCGAGGCACGGTCATGATGGAAGGCGGGGTTTTGAAAAGGAAGGGCACATATGAAAGTTAGAATTTCGCAAGACATGGAGAAAGAACACAGTCAGGGTATGCAAAAAAGCATCACCATAAGAAGGGTCACCACAATGAATCATTTTGGAAATGTTTTCGTAATTATTTACAATAAAGAAACACAAAGAAAAACCCCACCCCTCATGATTGACAATGTCATGATTGAGGGGCAGGGGAGTTGAGAGTGTGCTCAGCACACTTTTTATTATCATAAAGGCGGACAGTTTTTGCGTCACCGGCTTTCCATGTATGCCTGAAATACATCGGCCACGCGCTGCATATCGTCTCTTGTAAAACGCTGGTCGCAGCTGATGGACATGATATGGTCATAGATGTAGTGTGCGCCAGGATACTTTCCGATGTCTATGAAAGGCGGTACCGGCCAGTATACTTTCGGCGGTATGCCGGCGGCAGCCAGATGCTTCATGAGAGATTCCCTGTCTTCGCAGAGGAAGGGGAAGAACATAGGGCAGGTGTCCTGCAAAAGATTAGTATATACAGGGCATACCGATGGATTGCCAGGTAGGTGCTCCAGCAGATATGCATAATTGTCCCGGCGCTTTTTAACGGCATCTGCGAGCGGGTAATGGAGGATGGTCTGAAGGGATTCGCCGTCGCCTTCCTGCATATCGAAGATCTCCCGCAGCATCCATTCTGCCTCCCAGAATGCATCGGTGCTCTTTTTGTTCCATGCCTCGTCTCCGGTTCTCTCGTACGCTTCTCTTGCCCGGAGCGCCCTGTCCCTTATCTTGAGATGTTTTTTGTCCGCGGGGACAGGTGATACGCCAAAGCGTCCGTTTCGTTTGAATGCCAGCCCTCCTGAGGTGACCCCCATCCATTTTCGGAGGCTGACCGCGATATAGTCGGTGTCCGGACAGGCACCGGACGGTGAGAATGCTGTGTGGGTCGTGTCCTGCATGACCGTCACGCCGCGGCTTCTGCATGTTCTGACAAAATCCGTGTCATAAGTAGAAAAGCCGTAATAGCCGCAGATGAGCAGAAGACTGATCTTGTCAATGAGTCTGTCATCAAACTGCGGTACAAGGCAGCGGTCTACGTCGTAGTAGTAGATCTTATAGCCTGCTTTTACAAAACAGCCACTTACCGTCTCGCACGTATATGCCGGGAGATAGGCAGTACGTTTCGTATCTGTGAGCATGGAATCCTGCAGGCAGAGATAGATGGCGCAACGGCCGGACATGAGGTGGCTTATGTCACCAGCGTCCGGGCAGACGAGGTCTAAGTAACCGTTTGTTTCAGAACTGTTCTTTTCGTAGGGGAAGAACCCTCCTATTTCCATATGTAGATACCTCCTGATATAAATATGCTGATACTGGTCTGTGGTCTGGAGCTGGCTGCGTCGGCTCAGGATGACAGGGTCTTTTTGAAATCTTTTCGTTCCGACTCCGGAACCATGTCGATGACGAGGCAGGACGCGAGAAGATTTAATATTGTCATAGGCAGCGTCAATGAGTTGTAGAACATCTTCGTCGAAGTCTGACAGAGAAGCAGGTGGGTGCTGTGTTCGGCGGCCGGCGATGAGATGCTGTCAGTGATGGTCAGGATAGGGACGCCTGTGTCCGCCGTCTTCCTGGCAATGCTCCCCATTGGATAATAATACTTGGGGAAGGAAAAGAAGATGACAAGGTCACCCTCGCAAAGCTGCTGCAGGCGGTTCTGCGTCTCAGCCAGGTCGGCCAGATCGATGAGGGTCGCGTTGAAATACAGCAGCCGGAGCCTTGCTTCCAGAAAATCTCCGAGTATTTTGGAGATATCATGGGCAAAAATGAAAATCCGTCTGCTTTTCTTAATCTTTCCCGCGGCGGCCACGATGGATTCCGGATTGAATGAAGCTGAGAAATCAGCGACCGCGGCGGCCTCCTGGCGGCAGATGTCTGTAAGCAGCGCCTCCTTTGCCGAGCGTTCGCAAGACGCATTTTCAGGCGGAAAATAAGCGGGCGCAGAGAGCAGGCGTATCATATGCTGCGTGTATTCCCTGAATTCATTCTTAAGTTCCAGGAAGCTGGAACAGCCTATTTTTTCGCAGAAGCGCAGCAATGTCAGTTCGGAAGAGGCTGTCTGCTGGCTCAGCTGGGCCAGAGTGATGTAGCAGACGTCCTCTGGATTTTCCATCAGATAATCTGCGATTCCCTTCTGCTTCTTTGTCAATGCGGGATACATGTCCCGGATTCTCTGTAATATGTCCATGTTGTTTCCTTTCCATATATGGTACCCATGTCAAATATAGGCGGCAGTGATGCGTCATAAACTGCCTATAAAATAAATATAAAGAATCCATAAACAATTTGCAAGTAAATACTTTACAATTTTGCTGTTATATGTATAATAATAATTAAAAAATAAAGTAAACACTTTATATTTTGAGAATTCCGGATATCTCACTATAAATAAAGTAGGACAACTTTGCAGAAGGAAGTACAAAAGGGAGGAGAGAAGCAGCAATGAAAAAACTATTTGAAAAACACTTTGAGCGTACATGGCTTGTAATCTTTCTGATCATGTTCGTCATCATCATGATTCCGTTTCCATTTTTTTACAGCGAAACTTATATTCCGGCGATAGGAGGGATCCCCTCATATATCTTCGGATGGTTCGTACATACGGCGATCACGTTTGCCCTGATTATCGTCTACTACAGAATGTGTATGAAACGAAAAGAATACCACGTGTATGATGAGAAAAACGAGGAAGTTACTGAAGGAGGAGAGAAATAATGTCTGAAGCAATCCAACCATCACCGGCACCGTTTTACACGGTCCTGGCTATATATCTTGGTATTATGGCATTTATCGGCTGGTATGCCAGCCGAAAGACGAAAAATATTGGCGATTTCTTCGTTCTCAGCGGGAAAGCGGGTGTAATCGTAAGCGGTATCGCTTATTTTTCTACGCAGTTTTCCATGGGTACTTTCCTTGGCACTCCGGGTACGATATTTGGCGTCGGTTATGCGGGCATGGCAATCTCTGTGCCTGGCGCTGTCTTCTGTATGATACTGCCGGCCCTTCTGATAGGAAGGAAACTTGTGACACTTGGGCATGAATACGGTTTCCTTACGATGGCAGACTATCTGACCGACCGATATCATTCCAGGTCCATGAGCGGCGTGCTCGGTGTCATGATGCTGTTTTTCCTTATCCCTATGATGGGAGCACAGATAATCGGCGCAGGGGTTATCGTGCATGTATTTACCGGCCTGCCTGAATGGGTAGGGGTTGTAGGAATGGGAGTAATCGTTATACTATATTGTATGAGCGGCGGAATGAAGGGCGCGATGATGACCGACGTCATCCAGGGATCCCTTATGATAGGTACGGCCGTTGTTACCTTTATCGTCTCGGTTGTAATGGGAGGCGGCTTTGACAATATCAACAGCACGCTTCAGAATATGAATGAATCATACCTGACCTTCCCCGGGGCGAACGGGTACATGCCGTGGGCTTACTACGTGTCCAACATCGTGCTTTGGTCCTTCTTCACGATGGGGCAGCCCCACCTGTTTACGAAGTTCTTTACGATGAAGGACCATAAGACGATGTTCAAGGCCATACTGCTCGGCACAGGAGGGATGTTCGTCTCTGCCACGCTGATTGAATGGGCAGGCGTCAATGGAATCGCTTCCATCCAGAATATTGAGAAGGCGGATCAGATTGTTCCTATGATTCTGCAGAGAGGGCTGAACCCATTCCTGGCGTCCCTGTTCATAGCCGGAATTGTGGCAGCCGGAATGTCTACCATTGACGGCATCCTCGTCACTACGACGGGGGCTGTGACACGGGATATCTATCAGAAGATAGTGAACAAGAAGGCGACCGATGAGAGCATCATGAAACTGTCCAAAGTTGTCACCGTATTGATCGGTCTGGTCGTTATACTCTTTGGCGTATTCCAGCCTGGTAGCATCTTTGAGATCAACCTGTTCGCCTTTTCCGGAATGGCGGTCTTCGTCGTGCCGATCCTGTTTGGCATGTACTGGAAGGAATCGACGGCCCCGGGCGCTATAGCGGCTGTGGCGGTAGGGGTAATTGCCCTTCTTAGTTTTACGCTTGTTCCGGAAGTGAAGGAACTGGCCCTTGGGTTCCATGCACTGTTCCCGGCTACGATACTCGGCGCGGTCACGATGGTAATTGTCAGCAAGTTGACACAGGCTCCGCCGCAGGAGACGATTGACCGTCACTTTAAACTGTTTCAGAAAGGTTAGTGCCACATAAAAGAGGAGGTAGTTAGATGTATCTTGGTAAGATGACAACAGCCCAGGCAAAAGAGGCATTTCAGAAAGATCCGGTGCTGGTGATACCGGTGGGCAGCACAGAACAGCATGGTGCCCAGTGTGCGCTCGGGACGGACTATATGGTACCGTCGTATCTGGCAGACCATGTGGCTGACATGGAAGATGTGATTATCGCTCCCACGGTTCCGTATGGCGTCTGTCCTTATCACCTGAGTTTTGAAGGTAGTATCAATATCGGATATGAGGGGCTGTATATGGTTCTGCACGGAATCATGGACTCGCTTATGCAGCATGGGGTGAGAAGGTTTGTCGTACTGAACGGACACGGGGGCAATACGCCTTCCATCGATCGCGCGGCGCTTGAAGTCTATCATAAGGGCGGTATCTGCGCCAGCATAGACTGGTGGAGCCTGGTAGCAGAGTTGGATGAGAAGTTCCGGGGCGGACACGGCGACATCTTGGAGACGTCCGCTATGATGGCGGTCGACCCGGATGCGGTGCATCTGGAACTTGGTCAGCCTATGAATCCGCAGCATCCTTCCAAAAATGTAGAGGCAGCCTATATACAGGCAGTCCGCTATAAGGGCGGCACGGTCCGCCTTGTGAGAGATACGAAAGAGATAGCCCCAAGCGGGTGGTTCGGTCCTTTTGACCCGAAGGACTCGACGTCTGAACTCGGGCAGGAGGCGCTCGATATGTCTGTAACGTTTATCCGGGGATTCCTGGAGGAAATAAAAGGGTTTGCATAGTTGTATGTCTTATTCTCTGATGGGAAGCGTGTACCAGATGGTGAAAGACTCCCTGCCGTTCCCTATGGTAGAGGAGTGGATTGCTAGAAACATTCCCCTAGAGCCGGATCAGCATGGTTACCGTGAAGGTGTCCTCCGTATAGGAGATATCCAGCGTGCCATTATATCTGTCTATGATTTCACGTATATTTCGGATGCCGAGTCCATGGGACTTGGCATCTTTTTTGTCCGACAGGATATGGCCGTTTTTCTCCACGATGGGGTTTGCCTTTTGGTTCGAGATCTCATAACTGAAGTAGCCGGAATCCGTGGAACGGGCCTTTACGGAGATCTTTCTTGCGCCAGGATCTCTGACTTTCAGGGACGCCTCTATGGCATTGTCCAGAGTATTAGAGAACAAGGAACAGAGGCTGACAGAGTCGATGCTCTGTATATTATGGAGATCTACATGGAAGAAGCAGTCAATGCCTTGCCCGGCTGCCTGGCTGTATTTAGCGTTGAGAACGGCATTGACGATGCTGTTCTTGCAGAATACCCGGTTTTGCACGGCAATCTGGGACTCTACTTCTTTAAAATATTCCTCGGCTTCCATTCTGTTTTCGGAATAAAAAAGATCCTTTATCACACTTAAGTGATGATTCATGTCATGGCGTAACTTACGGATCTCCGTCTGATTGCGTTCCAGTTCTTCATAATATTCCTGCTGCAGCTTCAGGTTATTCCGCTCTGCCTCAAGGCGGATGCTGTTGGAAAAATATCCGGCCAGGCAGAGGCTGCCTATGTTGGTAATGATGCAGGCCAGGGCGCATAGCCAGATCTTGTAGCTTTCCGCCGGCGTATAGTAGATGACGGTAGTGATGCTGACCAGCGAAGCCAGGCAGACCGCGCCCAGCAAGATCCAGGTGTTCTGGTCGAAGAGCCTGCTGATATCAAAAAGTCTCTGGCGGAAAAGCCTATACAGCACATACCAGAAGAGGATGTGCAGGAATGCATCTGACAGATGACAGAATATGCTTGCAAAAAGTGTGGCATCTAAAGAAAAATATACTACTCCCAACAGATCCTGGATGAGAAAATTTAATGAGATGATCAGCGGGTAAAAGATTGCCACCGACGCAAGCTTGGGTACGACTCTTCCTTTGAACGCTACCAGCATCAGCGCGGTAAACCACAGAAGATCCAAGGTCACATTGAACATATCGTTGGTAAAGATGGTCATTCCAAAGAGAAAGTAGCAGGATACGCCTATGACGGCGGTCCAGAACTTTCCGTCCTTCCTTGGAACTACGGAGTAAAGCAGTCTGCAGAAAAAAGGAAGCCCAAAGGCGTACAGGCATTTGGAAAAGACTTCCATTATTGTGGACACTGACTCTTGATTTCCCATTTTTATCCTCCCTTATTGGAGCAGCGCCCGGGCAAAGGCGATCTCCAGCTGCTGTCTGTAAGTCCTGCTGACAGGCAGGAAATGATCCCCGCACACGCATCCGTCAGGTTCCAGGGCTGTAATGTGGTTGAGGTTTGCCAGATATCGGTTATGAATCCGGATGAAATAGTCCGGCAGCTGCTTTTCTACCTCTCCAAGCTTACCATAAAAGTCCAGCTTCCCATCTGCTGTTAAGATGGAGACCTTCCTATGGTCGCTGCAAAAGGCCAGGATATGTTTCAATGGGACTCTCAAGATGCCGGATTTCTGCTCAACCGTATAGTACTGCTCGCCCAGATTGCCAAGCAGTTTTAAAGCCTGTTCCAACACCTCCAGGATTTTCCGGTCTTCGTAGGGCTTCAGGATATAGTGGAATGCATGGACGTCATAACCCTGGAATACAAAGTCAGGGTAAGCAGTCACGAAGATCAGGATGGTGTCGGACTCCATCCGCCTTAAGGAGCGCGCAGTCTCCATGCCATTTAGTCCATCCATCTCAATATCCAGAAAGAGGATATCCAGTCCATCCGTCTGGGATCCTGCAAGCAATGCCTCGCCGGAAGCATATTCCTGGATGCGGTATTCTTCCCCCAGTAGCTGAAGTTTCCTTTCAAGCGGGACTCTCAGAGCCTTTTGCATCTTTGGCTCGTCATCGCATATTCCGATCGTGATCATATTTCCACCGTCTCCTTATCATGCCTCTGCCGTCAGGCATAAGGCTTCTAAACGTTATTATACAGAAATATCCGGGTTTTGCAAACTTTACAGAAACCATGTCAAACTTGACATCTTGAATGAAGATATCCTTGCTCTCTTCTTCTAGAATAGAAGACAGAAAGAAGAAGGGAGCAATCATTATGTTAAAAGTAGAGCATTTAGCAAAAAGTTATCAGACCGGAAGCCAGGTATATCCGGTCCTTAAGGATATATCGCTGGAAGTGGAAAAAGGAGAGTTCGTGGCTGTCATGGGGCCTTCCGGCAGCGGGAAGACTACGCTTTTAAACTGCATTTCCTGCTTTATTCCTTACGAAGACGGGAGCATCCTGCTGGCAGGAAAGGATCTGTCGGGGCTTAAGGAGGAAGGGCTTGCCAAGGTCCGTAATCAGAGTATGGGGTTTGTGTTCCAGGACTTTATGCTTCTGGACGGCTTGAGCGTATTCGAGAATATTTGCCTGCCCCAGATCATTGCGAAGCGGCCGATTCCTCAGATGGAGGCAAAGGCCAGGCATATCTGCCGCCTGTTCGGCATCGAGAAGATTATGGAGAAGTACCCGGCAGATATCTCCGGCGGGGAGAAGCAGAGGACGGCAGTCGCAAGAGCCCTGATGAACCAGCCCTACGTGATTCTGGCCGATGAGCCTACCGGCAATCTGGACAGCAAGTCCTGCAAGGCGGTCATCGATGCGTTTCTCCAGGCCAGATCAGAGATGGACGCCACCATATTCATGGTGACCCATGACAGTTATGCGGCATCCTTCTGTGACCGTGTGATCGTGCTTAAGGACGGCAAGGTTCATGGAGAACTGAAAAGAACTGGTACCAGAAGAGCGTTCATGGATGAGTTGCTGGACACCATCAGAGAACTGGGAGGGGATTCGCATGACGATGAGTAAGATTCTAGAGAAATTGCGAAAGGAGAATAAGGACCAGTACAGGATTCTTGGCATCTGCATCTTCCTGTCCATCCTTCTGGTGTCTTCTTACGCTATGATGTATTTTTCGCCCACTATCCAAAAGATGCTGCCGGAGGGAGGCGATACGAGAAAATTATGCTGGCTGATGTTCGGCGTGACGGTAGCAGGCTGTACCATATTCACGATATACGGAGCGAGTTTGTTTTTTAAATACAAAAGCAGGGAATTCGGAGTGCTTCTGGCGCTGGGAGAGCGGAAGAGGCAGCTGGCCGGCTGCCTGGCAAGAGAACTCGCCGCTGTGATCCTGGGCTATACACTGCTGGGCGTTATCGGCGCCTTCCCAATATCCTTCCTTATCTGGAAGGGATTCCAGGCCTTGCTCCTTGATGCCCGGAATCTTAGGTACAGTATCAGTATGATGGGAATCGCGGCGGGCGTTCTTTTTGCCTGTCTGCTTGCTTGCTGCATATTTGCCGCCGGATACCGTTTTATCAGGCGGGCAGATATTATGGAAATTCTGAAAACCCAGAGAAAAAGCGAGATCGTAAAAGATATCAGGCCATGGACAGGAAAACTAGGCATGGCCTGCGTAATAATAGGCCTGGCGCTTGCGATGGCCGTGCCGCCGATATGGGCCAGAGTGTTCCATCATCAGGCCTCCCCGCTTTGGAATGGAGCCTATCTGATCAGCGCCGCAGGCCTGTATCTATTCCTCCTTGGCGCGGTAGGCCGGGCAAAGAAGGGACGCTATCCGGAAAAATATTATAAAAATATTATTTCTACCAATCTAATGCGATTCACGGCGAGGCAGACGACAAAGAATATGTGCGTGATCGCGATGCTGATCTTCGTACTTCTGATCTCTGCCTTCTGGGGAATGTCGTACTATGATTCTGCATTCCGAAACGGTGAAAATGCTCCGGTCGATTATTCCCTGCATTATCCGGCAGCAGAACAGCAGATTACGAAAGAAGAGATCTATGATCTGGCAGCCAGGCATGGGGTAGAAATCACAGATTATAAGGAAGCACAGGCAGCAGAACTTCTGATCACCTATGCCGGCACCGAATTAAGCGATGACGGGGAATACTATGATGTGAAGAGGGAAAAGTATGCCACATTCCTTTCTGCCTCTGTATTTTCCAGAATCGCGGGAAAACAGGTGTCTTTGAAGCCAGGAGAGTATAAAGCCATTGTTCAGCAGAGATATCAGGAAGAGATATGGGCTAAGCCGGAATGCCTGCTGAAGGTGGCAAGCCCGGCTGCCGGGGAAGAGATGAAGCCGGCTTATAAAGGAACGGTAAGGTTCGATAATCTGACACGCGTAAGCGATCCATTTGCATTTATCCTGTCTGATGCGGATTATGCATCGTATACCGCTGCCCTTACAGAGGATAACAAAGTGGATATGGTTTTCTTTAACGTGAAGGATGTGATGGATACCTATCCATTCGCCAAAGAACTGGAAGAAGAATACATCGCGCATGCCACAGATATCTCGGACCATTATTTCCTTTATGATGCCCGTGAAGAAGAACTTGCGGAAAAAGCAGGGGAACCCTACGCATATTCAGGCAGGGTAGGGATGACGGCAGATAATCCGGAACTCCTTCAGGACTGGAAATATGCGCCTGTCTTCAAAGTTCTTACAAAAGGGGAGGTTATGCAGATGATCGCGGTATTCGTGCTGCTTAGCGCCTATATTGCGATAATTGCCCTGGCGGCAATCGGGGTCATGACTTATGTAAGAAGCATTACCATTGCTGTCGATAACAGGCAGCTGTTCGAGGATATGAAGAAGCTAGGGGCCAGCCGGGATTATGAGACGCGGGTGGTAAAAGTACAGCTTCGCAAGATCTTCTTATATCCCGGCATCGGAGGATGCGGGATATCCCTGGTATTTACGATCCTGATGCTCTTTTTTAACGATATGCGCCTGGAAATGGAAGAAGTCAGGCTGATCGGAATCGAGAGCATTATGATTGGGGCATCTGCCATCTTCCTGTACGTACTGTACCGGATCTCTTTTCGGAAGATGAGAAGCATGCTGGATCTATAAGGAAACAAAAAGTGATAGTGACTGTAAACTTTTTGTCCATGGACTGCTTATATTTTGCAATTAAAAAAGAACTCTACAAGTTGTAAGATGCCGTGTGATTTTCCGATGTCGCGTCCTATGAAATGTTAAAGTTATATCAATCGATACTTTGGCAGATATGATAAGCCAAAGGAAAAGAAAGGAAGGAAAAGTTCATGAAACTTGTACAGGACAAAATTACAATTATCACAGGCGGAACCCGTGGAATCGGATTCGCAGCAGCAAAAATCTTTATTGAGAATGGAGCAAAAGTCTCCATATTTGGCGAGACCCAGGAAGAGGTAGACACAGCGCTGGCTCAGTTAAAGGAACTCTATCCGGAGGAAGAAGTATTGGGATTCGCTCCAGACCTTACATCCAGAGATGCTGTTATGGCAGCAGTTGGAACGGTTGCACAGAAATACGGAAGACTGGATGTCATGATCAATAACGCTGGCATTACGATGAACACCGTATTCTCCAGAGTTTCGGAAGAAGATTTTAAACATATAATGGACATCAATGTTATCGGCGTATTCAATGGCGCATGGTCTGCTTACCAGTGCATGAAAGAGGCAAAGCAGGGCGTCATCATCAATACGGCTTCTGTTACCGGAATCTATGGATCCTTATCAGGAATCGGCTATCCTACCAGCAAGGCAGGCGTGATCGGCCTGACTCATGGTCTTGGAAGAGAGATTATCCGTAAGAACATCCGTGTGGTTGGTGTAGCGCCTGGCGTTGTAGATACAGACATGACGAAGGGGCTGCCGCCGGAGATTCTGGATGACTACTTGAAGTCATTCCCAATGAAGAGAATGCTTAAGCCGGAAGAGATCGCAAATGTATATCTGTTCCTTGCATCTGACTTGGCTAACGGCATCACAGCTACGACGATTAGCGTTGATGGGGCTTACAGGCCATAGACGAAGACAAACTGCTATTAATTCCATAGTTCATACTCCAAGAACAGGCAGGCAAGAGGAATCCGCGTTTTAGCGCGGATTCCTCTTGCCTGCCTGATTTAATTCAGCTGGTATATCATAAAGTTCAGATACGCGGCGAACAGGCACCATATAAGGTAGGGAATCTGTAGATATGCGGCAACAGGACTTATCTTGTGAAACTGATATATCATCAGAACTATGAGGATGATAAGTACGAGAAGCCATAAAAATGCAAAGAAGTACATGGAAAAGCCGAAAAAGAATATGCTCCAGAAGAAGTTGAAGAACAACTGGATAAAATATAGTCGAAGCGCCTTATTCTTTTCAGGATCTTCGGATTCATAGATTATATAGGAAGATATTCCCATCAATATATATAATATGGTCCAGACGATGGGAAATATAAAGGGCGGAGGACTAAGAGGCGGCTTATTCAATGTAGAATATGCCGCCGAATTGCCGCTTAAGACAGCAGACAAGGATCCTACCGCAAGAGGAATAAGAATAAAAATAATGAGAGCGCTTTTATTTTTGATATTCATATATACAGGCTCCAGGAACGACTTTAAATATTATATGAAAAATCTCCGGAAAATATGAGCGTCATGCTGTTCTCCATATAGATTACGGAACACCTGGTATTCAATGTACGTCCGGCCATGGGAATATAGCGCAGTCCATCCATGGACATCTCCTTCATGCAGGCGGGGACAATGCCAAAGCCAATATCACATATCTGCCATTCATAGGAGATGATGTCATTTGATATTGCCGTATTCGGCGCAGGCGGACTTGCGGCGGCAGACAGACCAACGGCCAGGGCGGACTTCGGAAAGCCATCCAGATCCCTGAATATGTAACGCCTTATGTCCGCTTTGCCTTGTGATTTCGTTCTTTATTCTGTATAATAGGAAAAAAAATTGCGAAGAGGAGCAGATGATAAAGATGAATTTGCTGACAATGGAACATATAACGAAGTCTTATACGAACCGGGTGCTGCTGGACGATGAAGGATTTAGCATTAATGAGAATGAAAAGATCGGCGTAATCGGAATTAACGGAATGGGAAAGTCCACGCTGCTTAAGGTGGCAGCCGGGATCGAGCCATGCGATTCGGGAAAGATCAGCATGGGCGGGCAAGTGAAGATCTGCTATCTGCCCCAGACGCCTGTCTTTCAGGAAGGAACCACGATACTGAAAGCTGCGGTGGAGGGCAATGTGGATGAATTGAACCGCTGGACCATAGAGGCGGATGCCAAGGCCATGCTGAACCGGCTGGAATTCACAGATTATGAAGAGCGTATCGACCACATGTCCGGCGGGCAGAAGAAGCGGGTGGCTCTGGTCAATGCGCTTCTTACGCCTGCGGACATCCTGGTATTGGACGAGCCGACCAACCACCTGGACAATGCGATGTCCGAGTGGCTGGAAGAGTATCTGATCAGTTTCCGGGGAGCCATCCTGATGGTGACTCATGACCGCTATTTCCTGGATCGGGTGGCTACCAGAATCGTTGAGGTGGATCAGGGTAAGATATACAGTTATCCGGGTAACTATTCTCAGTTCGTACGCCTGAAAGAGGAGCGCCAAAGTATGGCGCTGGCAACAGAGCGCAAGCGGAAGAGCATCCTGAAGACGGAACTGGAGTGGCTAAGCCGTGGGGCCCGGGCAAGAAGCACGAAGCAAAAGGCTCATATAGACCGCATCAAGGCTATGCAGGAGATCCGGGATATCCAGGAGGAAAAGCGGGTTTCCATGGATTCCGTGGCATCCAGGATGGGCAATAAGACGATTGAACTTGCGGGAATATCCAAATCTTATGATGGCAGAAAAGTGATAGAGGACTATAACTACATCTTTCTGAAAAACGACCGTATCGGCATCATCGGGCCAAATGGGTGCGGAAAATCCACACTCCTTCGGATTATCAACGGAATTGTAAAGCCGGACGCAGGAAGTCTGGATATAGGGCAGACGATCCGTATGGGATATTTCTCCCAGGAAAATGAATACATGGATGATTCCATGCGGGTCATCGACTATGTAAAAGAAGTGGGAGAGTATATCACAACTTCCGACGGCAAGATCACTGCCTCTCAGATGCTGGAGAACTTCCTGTTTGACGGGGCGCTTCAGTGGTCGAAGATCGAGAAACTCTCCGGCGGGGAAAAGCGCAGGCTATATCTGCTGCGGATTCTGATGGGCGCGCCCAATGTACTGATCTTAGATGAGCCAACCAACGATCTGGACATCCAGACGCTGACCATACTGGAAGATTATCTGGACCGGTTTGACGGCATCATCATCATCGTATCCCATGACCGCTATTTCCTGGACCGTACGGTGAACCGTATCTTTTCTTTTGAAGGAGACGGCGTGATCCGCCAGTTCGAAGGCGGCTACTCCGACTATCTGATCCGCAAGGAATTAGAAGCGCTTCCGGAGGAAACGGCTGTTTCCGGCGAAATAAAGGAATGCAATACGAAGAACGCATGGAAAAAGCGTGAGAAGAAGTTGAAGTTCAGTTTTAAAGAGCAGCGGGAATTTGAGACCATAGACGATGAGATTGCTGCCCTGGAAGATAAGATAGAGGAACTTAATAGCCAGGTGGCGGCAAATGCGACCAATTCTGCCAGGCTGAATGAACTGCTGGGGGAGAAGGAAGAGATGGAGCAGAAACTGGAAGAAAAGATGGAGAGATGGGTATATCTGAATGACTTAAATGAACAGATCCAGAAGTCCCAATCCGGCATGTAAAATCCATTGACGGTTTTTTAATCCTATGATACGATAGATTTATAAAAAATGAAATAACTGGAAACTTATATAGGTTCATAATCGGTTGAACGTTTCTACCAACTACCGGAATAGTTGTCTATAAGCATCCGCATGAGAAGTCTGCGGATAACTTGCGGACTTTGGGAAAGGAGGGCATTGCCGATGAATGAACCTATTTTTATTTTACGAGGGGATATCTGCTATAGCAGGAATCTGACGGAACTGGCAGTCATAAAGCAAGGCTATGTGATCTGCAAGGAAGGGATGTCTCTGGGCGTATACCAGGAACTGCCAGAGGAATATCAGGATCTTCCTGTCAGGGACTGTGGGGATGATCTGATTCTTCCGGGGCTATGTGATCTGCATGTCCATGCGCCCCAGTATACCTTCCGGGGACTGGGAATGGATCTGGAACTTCTGGACTGGCTGAATGAGCATGCATTTCCGGAGGAAGGCAAGTACCGGAATCTGGAATACGCCAGAAAGGCATATGGAAGTTTTGTACAGAACTTGAAGGAAAGTGCGACGACAAGAGCCTGTATATTCGGAACTATCCATGTGCCCGCAACGGAACTTTTAATGGATATGCTGGAGGCGTCAGGCTTGCATACCATAGTAGGAAAAGTGAATATGGACCGCAATTGTCCGGCTTATCTGACGGAAAAGAGCGCGGATATATCCGCGGAAGATACCGTAGAATGGATTAAGGACTGTAAGAAGCGCTGCCAGATTACCCGGCCTATCCTGACGCCGCGGTTTATTCCCAGCTGCAGCGACGCTTTGATGGAGAATCTCAAGAAGGTGCAGATGCATTATGGCCTTCCGGTACAGTCCCATCTGTCGGAGAATCAAAGCGAGGTTGCGTGGGTGCAGGAACTGTGTCCCCAGTCAGAATTCTATGGGGATGCCTATGACCGGTTCGGGCTGTTTGGGGCAGACTGCAGCACGGTGATGGCCCACTGCGTATACTCGGACGAAAGGGAGCGCAGGCGCATGAAGGAAAATGGCGTCTATGTGGCCCATTGCCCGGAGTCTAATATGAATCTGTCTTCCGGCATCGCGCCGGTACGGGCATTTCTTAACGAGGGAATTCCTGTCGGGCTTGGAAGCGATGTGGCAGGAGGAACGAGCGAAGACATCTTTGCCGCCATGGCACATGCCATCCAGGCGTCGAAACTCAGGTGGAGGCTGGTGGATGATACGTTAAAGCCGCTGACGGCTATAGAAGCATTCTATCTTGGAACCAAGGGCGGCGGCTCCTTCTTTGGCAAGGTGGGAAGCCTGGAAGAAGGATATGAATTCGATGCGCTCATCGTTGATGACAGCGCCATCTCCAGCCGGGATATGGAGGTGAAAGAGCGGCTGGAGCGTCTGATCTATCTTAGCGGGGGCGCGAAGATCAAGGGAAAATATGTAGCAGGAAAAGAGATATTCTGGAGGTGATAGGATGGAGGAACGCAGAGAAGTTATTGGCGCCAGCGTAAGGAGGATCGACGCCTTTGACAAGGTTACAGGCTATGCAAAGTATACGGACGACCTCTGCGACAAAGGCGCATATATCGCGAAGATATTGCATTCCACAGTCGCAAACGGCAAGGTCATATCCATAGATACGGAGGATGCCAGGAAGATACCGGGCGTGATCAAGGTGGTTACTTGCTTTGACGTGCCGAAGAATTATTTTCCTACCGCAGGCCACCCCTGGTCTACGCAGGAAAGCCATCAGGACGTGGCGGACCGCCTGATACTGACGGACCGTGTCCGGTTCTACGGTGACGATGTGGCCGCGGTTATTGCAGAAGACGAAGTGGCCGCCAGCCAGGCTCTTCGGGCCATTCAGGTACAGTATGAGGAGTACCCCTTCGTGCTGGATGTAAAGGAGGCCATGGAAGAAGGCGCGCCCAGGCTTCATGAGGAATATCCGGGGAATGTACTGAAGCATACCAGCATCCGAAACGGAAACTACGAGGAAGCCATTAAGGAGCCGGGCCTGATCAAAGTGGAGGGATGGTACGATACGCCTTCCGTGCAGCACTGCCATATCGAGAACTTTATCTGCTACGCCTATCAGGCCAATCATAAGATGAATGTGGTTAGTTCCACCCAGATCCCGCATATTGTAAGGAGGGTCGTAGGCCAGGCGCTGGGAATCCCCTGGGGCAAGGTAAGAGTCATCAAGCCATACATAGGGGGAGGATTCGGCAATAAGCAGGATGTGCTCTATGAGCCACTGTGCGCCTATCTAAGCCAGGTGACAGGCGGGCATCTGGTGAAACTGGATGTAAGCAGGGAAGAGACCTTTGCCTGCAACCGGGTAAGGCATGCCATCCGAAGCCATATTATATCCTATGTCAGGCCGGACGGGACATTCGCGGCCAGGAAGCTGGAGGCGTTCTCCAATCAGGGGGCCTACGCGTCCCATGGTCACAGCATAGTGGCAAAGGGAATGGGCGCGTTCCCGCAGCTGTATCCCTGCCCGAATGTGGAGGCAGACTCCTATACGGTATTTACCAACCGCCCGGTGGCAGGCGCCATGAGAGGATATGGGATTCCCCAGGCTATGTTTGCCGTGGAGAGTCATACGGACGACGTGGCAAAGGCGATTGGCATGTCCCCGCTGGAATTCAGGAGGAAGAACCTGATGCCGAAAGGATTCGTGGATGGATTCTCCAAGAATGAGAATTATGAAGATACCTTTGGCCAATGCATGGATAAGGCGATCGCGCATACGGATTATGTCAGGAAGGCAGAAGCATATAGCAATCAGACGGGAAAGATCCGAAGAGGCATCGGAATCGCGGCATTCTGGTATAATACGGCGGTATGGCCAATCTCTTTAGAGTCCTCTTCCTGCCGCATGGTACTGAATCAGGATGGGTCCATCCAGGTACAGCTTGGAGAGACGGAGATTGGACAGGGGGCGGATACGGCGTTTGCCCAGATGGCAGCATCTACGCTGGGAATCCCGCTGGAAGATGTCCATGTGATATCCAATCAGGACACGGATCTTACGCCGTTTGGAACGGGAGCCTACGCTTCCAGGCAGACGTATGTGGGCGGCTTTTCGATCCAGCAGACCGCGCTCCTTCTAAAGGAGAAGATCTTAGGCTATGCCCATGAGATGACAAGGATGCCCGCTGGAATTCTGAATATTGTGGACGGGATGATTGTTAGAAAGTCGGATGGAAGAGAATTGCTGTCCATGGAAGAACTGGCGCTGGAAGCGTTCTACAGCCTGAGCCACAGCCAGCATATAACGGCGGAGAGCACTTATCAGATCAAAAGCAATGCTTATTCCTTTGGATGCACGGTTGCGGAAGTGGAGGTGGACATCGAGGCCTGCAAGGTCAAACTGGTGGATGCAGTCAATGTCCATGACTGCGGCAGGCTGATCAACCCGGCGCTGGCCAAGGCTCAGGTTCACGGCGGGATGAGCATGGGAATCGGATATGGCCTGTCAGAATGCCTGAAGTTCGATCCCAAGACCGGAAAGACGTTGAACGGAACGCTGCTGGACTATAAGCTGTCCACTACCATGGACCATCCGGAACTTAAGGCGGACTTTGTAGAAAACTATGAGCCTACCAGCGCGTACGGAACGAAAGCGCTGGGAGAGCCTCCGGTCTGTTCTGTGGCTCCAGCTATCCGCAATGCAGTATTCAACGCGACAGGAGTCGGCGTAGACACGCTGCCTCTAAGTCCCCATGTCTTATTCGAGGAATTCCGGAAAGGAGGGCTTCTGGATGTATGATATAAAAGCATTATATGAGGCAGATAATATATCGCATGCAATTCAATTACTGGAGGAGCACCCGGAGGCTTTTATCATCGCAGGAGGAAGCGATGTCCTGATTCAGATCCGGGAAGGCAAGAGGGCTGGAGCAGAACTGGTCAGCATCTATGGATTGGATGAACTGCGGGGCGTGAAGATGGAAGAAGATGGAACCATCCGCATCGGTTCCCTGACCAGCTTCTCCCACATTACGAAGGATGATGTGATAAAGAAGTACATCCATGTATTAGGCGAGGCTGTCGATAAGGTGGGCGGTCCGCAGATACGGAATATCGGAACCATCGGCGGCAATACCTGCAATGGAGTGACCTCGGCAGATTCGGCCTCCACCTTATTTGCCTGGGATGCCATTATCGAACTGACGGGGCCGCAGGGCGTAAGAAAGGTGCCGATCCAGGAGTTCTATATCAAGGCCGGGAAGGTAGATCTAAGACCTGCTGAGATTCAGACAGCCATCCTGATACCGAAGGAATCTTACGACGGCTATGAGGGCCACTATATTAAGTATGCCATGCGCAATGCCATGGATATTGCCACGCTTGGATGTTCTGTGAATGTAAAACTAACCGCGGACAGACAAGAGATAGAAGATGCCAGGATTGCCTACGGCGTCGCCGGTCCCGTGCCTATGCGCGCGCCGTCGGCAGAGAAGGCGGTGGCAGGGTGCAAGGTGTCAGCCGAAAGCGTCGAGCGGTTCGCAAAAGAAGTTCTAAAGGACATCCGTCCAAGGGACAGCTGGCGCGCAAGCAAGGCATTCCGGGAGCATATTTCCTATGTGCTGGCGAAACGTGCCCTTACGGAAGCGATAGAGAGGTCAGGAGGTGCGGTGGTATGAGTGACAGGCAGTTCAAAAGAATTCATTGTACCATTAACGGGAGAGAAGTGGAAACCATGATAGATGTCCGCGCTTCGCTGACAGACCTTCTTCGCAATGATTTCCGGCTTACCAGCGTAAAGAAAGGATGCGAAGTGGGCGAATGCGGGGCCTGCAACGTGATCATAGACGGCGAGTGCTTTAATTCCTGCATCTATCTGGCTGCGTGGGCGGACGGAAAGAATATCCGTACGCTGGAGAGCCTGATGGGGCCTGATGGGGAACTATCTGACATCCAGCAGGCATTTATCGATGAGACGGCTGTACAGTGCGGCTTCTGTACGCCGGGCTTTATCATGAGCGCGGTGGAGATCCTGGAGTCAGGAAAGGAATATTCAAGAGAAGAATTAAAAAAAATGCTTTCCGGGCATCTATGCCGGTGCACAGGTTATGAAAACATTATCAATGCAGTGGAAAAGACGATGAAAAAAAGGCTGGGCATTTAATCTGTCCGCGTCAGTCCCAAGAATAAGAGAGGGGCAAGAGCAAGGATATCCTGCTGCCGGATGCGTGTATCCTACAGAGTGGCCTTGATATCCAAGCCCTCTCCCTTCTTGCGGCTGTTCCCGATAGTTCCATGCCTGCAGAAGCAGTCCTCTTGCTTCCTTTTTGTCTTGGTTATTGATATCTGATTTCTTTGTCTAGAATACATCTATTTCTAACACCTCGAAATATCCTCTTTGGAATCCTGGATGAAACTGCCTGTTTCAGGCAAATAATAGAATGATAGAAAGATGATTGAAGACAACAATATATTGTGGTATGATGTTGGATAGAATCAATAAATTGTATGTGAGGTAGACGTGTATATGAGAATCAGCAAGAGGAACGGAACAAATGAAGCGTATTGCCCGGAAAAGATCAAGCGGGCAGTCAGCCTGGCATTCCAAAGTGTAGGAAATCTGCTTTCTGATGAAGAGGCAGACAGGCTTCTTAAGAATGTAGAGCAAAAGATTGATGATAGAATTACAGAAGAGCCATCCGTATCCGTGGAGGAGATTCAGGATTTTGTGGAACAGGCGCTGATGGAAGCAAATCATTATAAAGAATTAAAAAGTTATATCTTATATAGAGAGGAGCGGGCCAGAAAGCGAAAGTCAAGAAAGAAGCTGGCTGACAAGATTCCGGCCTTTGACCGGCTGGCTTTAGTACTAGCGGATATCCAGAAGGAATTTACGCAGGAAGAGTATGACTTGGAGCATCTGTATGCCAAGTTCCAGGCTTTTGGAAAGCCGGAACTTAACGACCAGGAGAAACTTTCTATGCTGATCAAGGCGGCGGTAGAACTGACGACCCAGGAAGCGCCCCAGTGGGAGATGGTCGCGGCCAGGCTTCTGATGCTGGACTTTGAGCAAAAACTAGAAAAGAATATGAGACGCTGCCATATCGAATGCTTCTATGACAAACTGGCATATCTTACGGAACAGGGCTTATACGGAGACTATATCTTAAAAGCATATGATAGGGACGAGATAGAGCGTCTGGTTCTTTTTATCGAGCCGAAGCGGAATCATCTGTTTACTTATAGCGGGCTTGAACTGCTGCTTGGCAGATATGTAATCCGCACGGGAAAGGGAGTGCCGATGGAATCGCCTCAGGAAATGTTTCTGGGGATCGCCATGCATCTTGCCATGAAGGAGAAGAAGGACAGGGAATCGTGGGTCAAGCGTTTCTACGATATGCTAAGCCAGCTGAAGGTGACGATGGCCACGCCAACGTTGTCCAATGCAAGAAAGCCCTACCATCAGCTGTCTTCCTGCTTTATAGACACGGTGCCGGACAGCCTGGATGGAATCTACAGAAGCATTGACAATTTTGCCAAGGTCAGCAAATTCGGCGGCGGCATGGGTATGTATTTCGGAAAGGTGCGGGCAAGCGGCAGCGCGATCCGCGGGTTCGAAGGGGCAGCAGGGGGCGTTATCCGCTGGATCAGGCTGGCCAATGATACTGCGGTTGCGGTGGATCAGCTGGGCATGCGACAGGGCGCGGTTGCGGTTTATCTGGATGTATGGCACCGGGATCTGCCGGAATTTCTGGGCCTTAGGACGAATAACGGGGACGACAGGATGAAGGCTCATGACGTATTCCCGGCAGTCTGCTATCCGGACTACTTCTGGAAGGAAGCAAGGGATAACATCGAAGGAGACTGGTATCTGATGTGTCCTCATGAGATACTGACGGTGAAAGGCTATGCGCTGGAAGATTATTTTGGAGAAGACTGGGAAGAAAGGTATCAGGACTGCGTCCGGGATTCCCGGATACAGAAAAGGGTCATTCCTATCAAGGATATTATAAGACTGATCATCAAAAGCGCGGTGGAGACGGGGACGCCTTTTACGTTCAACCGGGATACGGTAAACCGCGCTAATCCCAACAGCCACAAGGGAATCATCTACTGCAGCAACCTGTGTACGGAGATCGCGCAGAATATGAGCGCCATCGAGCAGGTGGAGCAGAAGATTGAAGAGATAGATGGGGAGACGGTGGTGGTGACGGTTACAAAGCCGGGCGAATTCGTGGTGTGCAACCTTGCCAGCCTCTCTCTTGGAAGATTGGAACTTGCAGATGAGGAGGAGATAGCCTATATAACGGAGAGCGCCGTAAGAGCATTGGACAACGTGATTGACCTGAACTTCTTCCCGGTTCCCTATGCCAGGATCAATAACCGGAAATACCGGCCCATCGGGCTGGGAGTCAGCGGCTATCACCACATGCTGGCCAAGCATGAGATTGCCTGGGAGAGCGAGGAGCATCTGGAATTTGTCGAGAAGGTGTTTGCCGATATCCACTATGCTGCCATAAAGGCCAGCAGCAGGATTGCCAGGGAAAAGGGAAGTTACGAATATTTTGAAGGAAGCGGATGGCAGAACGGCAGCTACTTTGCCGACCGGGGGCTTACGGATGGCCGGTGGGAGGAACTGCGGGCGGAAGTGGCGGAATATGGCCTTAGAAACGGCTATCTTCTTGCCGTGGCGCCTACCAGCAGCACCAGCATCATTGCCGGAACCACCGCAGGGCTGGATCCGATCATGAGCCGTTACTTCCTGGAAGAGAAGAAGAACGGCCTGATGCCCCGGGTAGCGCCGGAACTATCCATGGATAACTTCTGGTATTATAAGAATGCCCATTATATCGACCAGTACTGGTCCGTGCGGGCATGCGGAGTCAGGCAGCGGCATATTGACCAGGCCCAGAGCATGAATCTGTATATTACCAATGAGTATACCTTCCGGAAAGTGCTGGATCTCTATATACTGGCCTGGGAAGAGGGCGTTAAGACCATCTATTATATCCGCTCCAAGAGTCTGGAAGTGGAAGAATGCGAAGTATGCTCTTCATAAATATTCGAAGAAGTCGGAGGAAACGATATGTCTGAATTAATGAAAAAGCCGCTGTTTAATACATCCGGGGATACGCAGGTGAATAAGCGCAGGATGATTGGCGGCAATACGACGAACCTGAATGATTTTAACAATATGAAGTACGACTGGGTCAGCGACTGGTACCGGCAGGCCATGAATAACTTCTGGATACCGGAAGAGATCAACATGGGCGTGGATATCAAGGATTACCGAAAACTGCCGCAGGCAGAGCGGAGAGCCTATGACAAGATCCTGTCCTTCCTGATCTTCCTGGACAGCATCCAGACGGCGAACCTGCCGAATATCGGGGAATACATTACGGCAAATGAAGTGAACCTGTGTCTGTCCATCCAGACTTTCCAGGAGGCTGTGCACAGCCAGAGCTACAGCTATATGCTGGATACCATCTGCGAGCCTCAGGAGAGGAACGATGTCCTGTACCAGTGGAAGGAGGACCAGCACCTTCTTAAGAGGAATGAGTTTATTGGCAATCTGTACAATGAATTCCAGAAGAAGAAGGATGCAGGCGTGCTGGTTAAGACGCTGGTAGCCAACTATATTCTGGAAGGAATCTATTTCTACAGCGGATTCATGTTCTTCTATAATCTGGGAAGGAATAACCGGATGCCCGGCTCTGTCCAGGAGATCCGATATATCAACCGGGATGAGAATACCCATCTGTGGCTGTTCCGCAATATCCTGCTGGAACTTAAGAAAGAAGAGCCGCAATTATTTACGGAAAGCCGGATAGAAGAATACCGGGAGATGATAAAGGAAGGGTGCCAGCAGGAAATCAGCTGGGGGCGTTACGTGATCGGTGACGATATCCAGGGATTGAACCGGGATATGGTTACGGATTATATCCAGTATCTTGGAAACCTGAGGTGTACCAATCTGGGTTTTGTGCCAATCTATGAAGGGCACGTAAAAGAGCCGGACAGCATGTCCTGGGTAAGCCAGTTTTCCAATGCCAATATGATCAAGACGGATTTTTTTGAGGCGAGAAGCACGGCTTACGCAAAAAGCAGCGCTTTGGTGGATGATTTATAGAAAGGGGCCTGGAACAGTGGAGTATCAGTGGACAAAGCAAGACGGCGCATACCAGGAATCCGACGTGCCTGCAAGACAGAACTGCCGGATCAATATTATGACGGAAGAGGAATTTATAAATGAAAGGTGGTTCCGGTGGTTCCCCTGACGGCCTCCCGGGCCTTCTCAAGCAGCGTGATCAAGGCGGTTCGCCCTTCTTTGGAACTTGCAAAGTCTACGGCTGCCTGTACTTTGGGGAGCATGGAGCCCGGCGCGAAATGGCCTTCTTCCATATACTGCCTGGCTTCGTCTATAGACAGATCGCCAAGCCATTTCTCCTCTGGCTTTCCAAAGTTGATCGCCACTTTTTCAACCGCGGTCAGGATGATGAGATAATCCGCGTCCAGTTCTTTGGCAAGCAGGCAGCTGGCGAAATCTTTATCGATGACGGCGCTTGCGCCTTTGAGGTGATTGCCCTGGCGGACGACAGGAATGCCGCCTCCGCCGCAGGCAATGACCAGATCGCCGGATTCTACCATGTTCCTTATGGTGCCGATCTCTATGATTTCCACTGGCTTTGGGGAAGCAACCACGCGGCGGTAGCCCCGGCCGGAATCCTCCATCATGATATAGTCGTATTTCTCTTCCATCTCCCGGGCCTGTTCGGCGGATACGAACTTGCCGATTGGCTTGGAGGGACTCTGGAAGGCTGGGTCGTTCTCATCCACGCGTACCTGGGTGATCATGGTAGCAACGGGAATGTCTGTGATGCCTCGGTTCAGCAGTTCTTCACGAAGCGCGTTCTGCAAGTCATAGCCGATATAAGCCTGGCTCATGGCCACACAGACAGAGAGAGGAGTATTGGGCTGCTCTTTATCTTCATGCGTCAGAGCAATCATGGCATTGTTCACCATGCCGACCTGTGGTCCGTTTCCGTGGGCGACGACGACTTCGCAGCCTTCCTCTATGAGATCCACGATTGCTTTGGCGGTAATCTTAACAGCTGCCATCTGTTCCGGCAGGGTGTTCCCGAGCGCATTGCCGCCAAGCGCGATTACAATTCTTTTTTTCTTTGCCATAGGTTAAGCCTCCGCTTCTTATTTGAATACTCTTGGCTTGCCGTTTTCTTCCAGTTTTTTAAGAATTACCGCCGGATCAGCGAATTTGGCCAGGAAGATCATGGCAGCTATGATATAAGGCTTATAGCTGGCTTCCTTGTATAATAGGGTACGGTAGCGGTCGAATACGCTTGCATCCACTTCGCCGGTCTCGCAGCTTACGCCTGTGATATCCGCCGGCAGGCAGTGCAGATAGAGCGCCTTGCCGTCTCTGGTGGTGGACATCAGTTCTTCCGTACATGCCCAGTCCTTATGCTGGGCGTTCTGTGCCAGAAGTTCTTTCTCAAGAGCATCTATGCCAGCCTGGTCGCCCTGTGCATAGAGTTCGGTTCTCTGTTCCATTGCCGCGAATGGAGCCCAGCTCTTTGGATAGACGATATCGGCATCCTTGAAGGCTTCTGCCATACTGTTGGTCTTGGTATAAGAGCCGCCGGATTTCTTTGCGTTTTCCGCCGCTACAGCCTCAACTTCCGGGAATACTTCGTATCCTTCAGGGTGTGCCAGCACGACGTCCATTCCAAATCGTGTCATCAGTCCGATGACGCCCTGCGGAACAGAGAGCGGCTTTCCATAGGAAGGAGAGTAAGCCCAGGTCATGGCAAGTTTCTTGCCTTTTAAGTTTTCTACGCCGCCGAATTCGTGGATGATATGAAGCATATCTGCCATTACCTGCGTGGGATGGTCAATGTCGCACTGAAGGTTTACAAGGGTAGGCTTCTGCTCCAGGATGCCATCCTTATGGCCCTGGGTAACGGAATCCACCACTTCGTGCATGTAGGCGTTTCCTTTGCCAATGTACATATCATCCCGGATGCCGATGACATCGGCCATAAAGGAGATCATGTTGGCTGTCTCGCGGATCGTCTCGCCGTGGGCGATCTGGGACTTGCCCTCGTCCAGATCCTGTACCTTAAGGCCTAAGAGGTTGCAGGCAGAAGCGAAGGAGAAGCGGGTGCGGGTGGAGTTGTCACGGAATAAGGAGATGCCAAGGCCGCTTTCGAATACCTTCGTGGAGATATTATTCTCCCGCATGTAGCGGAGCGCGTCTGCCAGCGTAAATACGGCTTCTATCTCGTCGTCCGTCTTCTCCCAGGTGAGAAAGAAGTTTCCATTGTACATTTCCTTAAAGTTCAGTATGTTTAATTTATCAAGATAATCCTGTAATGTTTTCATAATTCATATCCTCCTGATATTGTGATACTAAGATACAAAGGGCTGCCTGGGGCAAGAGCCTACTTGCAGTACATGGCTGGCAGGGCCGCATAGACGGCGGCGCACCTTACCAGATCGTCTTTCCAGGTCTTTTCGTTAGGAGCGTGAGCCTGGGCCTCCGCGCCCGGGCCAAAGCCTATGCAGGGGATGCCGTTTCTTCCCATGATGGATACGCCGTTGGTGGAGAAGGTCCATTTATCAGTCAGGGGCCTGTTGATCCGGGATGGGGCCGTCTCTTCATTCCCCAGGCGCTTGTCGCCGTAGAGTCCTTTATAGGCCGCTTCCAGAGCCTTGGTCACTTTATGGTCTTGTGGGATGACCCAGGTCGGGAAATAGCATTCGATGGGATAGACGCATCCGGTGTAGGATGGACGGTCATAATTGTACATGGATACTTCTACATCGTCTCCATACTTCTGTACGCTTGGCAGCGCGCGGATCTCATCCAGGCAGCTTTCCCAAGTCTCGCCTGCGGTCATGCGGCGGTCCAGAGAGACTGCGCAGGAGTCTGCAACGGCGCAGCGGCTGGGAGAGGTGTAGAAGATCTGGGAAACCGTGACGGTCCCTTGGCCGAGGAAGCGGGCTTCTTTCCACTCTGGATTATATTTCTCATCCAGCATCTTTACCAATCCTTTGATGCTGGTTTTTTCATCTGCGTCATTCTCATTTAACGCGCGGATTTCCAGCAGGATATCTGCCATCTTGTAGATCGCGTTGTCTCCGCGCTCCGGAGCGGAGCCGTGGCAGGATACGCCTTTTACATCTACGCGGATCTCCATGCGTCCCCGCTGCCCGCGGTAGATGCCGCCGTCGGTAGGCTCGGTGGATACGACGAATTCAGGCTTTACGCCGTCCTCGTTGATGATGTACTGCCAGCATAGGCCGTCACAGTCTTCTTCCTGGACGGTTCCGGTGACTACGACCCGGTATGTATCATCCAGAAGTCCCAGATCCTTCATGATCTTTGCTCCATATACAGCAGATACGATGCCGCCGCACTGATCAGAAGTTCCACGCCCGCCAATCTCTGTCTCGGACTCAAAACCTTCATAAGGGTCGAACTCCCAGTTGTCGATGTTGCCAATGCCTACAGTGTCGATGTGGGCGTCGTAGCCGATCAGCGTCTTGCCGGTTCCCATGTAGCCCAGCACATTGCCCTGGGGATCGATCTCTACCTTGTCAAAGTCTAATTTGCGCATCTCTTCTGCGATCCGGTCGATGTGGGCTTTCTCCCCGCAGCTTTCTCCCGGGTATTTGACAATATCCCTTAAGAATCTGGTCATGTCTGCTTCATATTTCTGTGCCGCGTCTTTTATCCGATTAAAATCTAACATTTTTTCTTACCTCCTATATGCCTTCAAATGGTTCTTTATCGGTTCCGCATAAGCCTTCCCAGACGATTTCCCGGTAACGGTCCGGATCGGTATCGCCTTCTGAGGATACCAGCAGGACTTCGGAACTGTCATCCAGCTTCAGTGCTTCCCTTAACTCTCTGTACTCAGGCTTGGTCATAAGGGCTGCAACCAGTCCCATGGTGACGGAGCCGGATTCGCCGGAGAAGACTCTGTCATCGCCGCGAAGAGGCGCCCCATAGATACGTGTTCCGTTGGCGCTTACCCAGTCCGGGCAGGATACGAATGCGTCTGCATGATTTCTCAGGATATCCCAGGATACGGTGTTGGCTTCCCCGCATGCGAGGCCGGCCATGATAGTCAGCATATCCCCGGTGACATCGATCCTGCTTCCGTCGCCCTTGACGGCAGAGCGGTAGAGGCAGTCGGCAGCCATGGCCTCCACGACGACCATGATGGGCGGATTCTCCTTAAAGCGGTTGGCAAAATATCCGATGACCGCACCTGCAAGGGACCCGACGCCAGCCTGGATAAAGATATGGGTTGGACGGCATCCATCCTTGGCAAGCTGCTGATCAGCTTCCAGGGCAAGGGTTCCGTAGCCCTGCATGATCCAGGTAGGGATCTCTTCATAGCCTTCCCATGCAGTATCCTGCACCATAATGCCATGTTCCGTATTCTCGGCTTCCTTGGCGGCCATCCGCACGCAGTCGTCATAGTTGAGATCCTCGATGGTTACGGTGGCATTTTCCTTTGCGATATTTTCAAGACGGGTCTGGGTAGAGCCTTTCGGCATTCTTACCACGCATTTCTGGCCCAGCTTGTTGGCAGCCCAGGCAATGCCTCTTCCGTGATTGCCGTCGGTCGCGGTAAAGAAGGTGGCCTGGCCGAATTCTTCTCTCAGTTCTTTGGAAGTAAGCACATGATAAGGAACCTCGCTTACATCCTTTCCCAGCTGCTGCGCGATGTATCTTGCGATGGCGTAGGAACCCCCCAATACTTTGAAGGCATTCAGGCCAAAACGGTAAGACTCGTCTTTGACGTACAGCCGTTTCAGGCCCAAGTACTCCGCCAGATTGGAAAGCCTGGTCAGCGGGGTCACGCTATACTGGGGAAAACTTTGATGAAAGGCGTGCGCCTTCGCCATCTCTTCCCCCGACATATTGCGCGCTTGCAGGTCATCCGTCTTCGGCATGGTATTGAGTGTCCATTTTAATTGATTATCTGATGCTTTGCTCATGATCGATCTCCTCTAAATCATATATTTATTTGTTGATATCTACATAACTATAGAGTGTGTACTTGGAGATGCCAAAGTACTTGGCAACTTTATCTCCGGACTTTGTAATAAGAAAGGCGCCTGCATCATTGAGGAAATTAATCGCCTTTATCTTATCTTCCTTGCTCATCAGAGGTACAGGCACTCCAACCAGCGCTACGGACTGCTCGATTAATTCATCCAGAAGTTCATTTACGTCGTGGGTAATCCGCTTTGGAGAGTTGAAATCCTCGCTGCCGGATTCCTCTGGGATCTTGCAGGCGGTGAGAGAGTGGATGCTCCCTTCCAGAGCCAGAAGATTGGTGATGTCGTAATTAATGGACAGTATATAGCGCGGTTTTCCGCTGTCGTCGTTAATATAGATGGTACTGGACTTTAAGATGCGTCCGTTGTCCGTCTTGGTCAAGTAGGACAGTTTGTCGGCGAGCGGTCCGTCCTGATGGCGGATCGCATTGAGCACTGCGCCGGACGGCCCGTCGCCTACCTTCCTTCCTGTAATATGGCCATTTTCAATATGGACAATGGAACTTTCCGCTACATTGCGTGCCAGATCGTGAACCACGACTTCGCAGTTATCGCCGAACTGGGCTGCAAGTCCTGTAGCAATCTGTTTTAACATGTCTAACCTGGACCCTGCCATGATCGTACCTCCTTCGTAAGGTTTTTCGTCTCCCTAAGTTCATCATAGCAGATAATTTTAGAAAATCAATAGAAAATCTAAAAAATTTTTAGGAAACAAAAATATTTTTGTAAAACCCGTTGCAAATTATATATAATGATGATAATATGGTAGAAACAGAAGCGTTCTTTGTAAAAAGTGTACGAAAAACAGCAAAGGAAAAGAAGAGAAATATTAAGCAGAATGCCGGGCTGCATGGTCTTTCCTGCCTGATGCGGACAGAGAAATCGACAGATATCCCAATGCCAAATCCGCAGGGAAGAACCGGCCTTTATACAAAAGGCAGAAACTACAATTTTATAATGCAGACTGTGAAGATGCCGGTGGGCGCCATGGGAAAGGCCGGTATCCGGGCAGCCTGCAGCAAGGCTCTCCCTAGATATTTGAGGGAGATAACCGGGAGGTAGAAATGTAACCCCGGCAATTATAATAGGAGGAATCGCGCAAAGAAAAGGCGAGATCAGCCAGGCGAATATTACGGTTCTGGTGCAGTCAGCGCTTCTGATAGCAGGCATATCCACCCTGATCCAGCTGATTTCCTTCAAGTATACGATGGGCTCCGGGCTGTCGGTCATTATCGGCGTCAGTTTTGCCTATCTTTGTGCCTGTAGGGAATTGCGGAGCAGTTTGACCTGGCAACCCTGTTTGGAGCCCAGCTGGCAAGCTCCCTGGCTGCCATACTGGTGGGGATATTTATTAAGAGGCTCGGATTCCTGTTTCCGCCTTCCAACGGCGACATTCATTCAGAATGTAGGGATTGTGGCGACAACCAAGGTTGTGGCAAAAAGGGTATTCTATGATTCCGGCCTGCGTGCTTGGCGGGGCCGACGATAAGCGTATTCTCATCCATAGCCATGACGGAAATGAAACTGATCGCGGGAAATCAGCGGTGGTATTATCCACCATCGTAACGGTGGTGCTAAACCAGGTACTTCCAAAAGAACAAGAAGAAGCAGCAGAATAGGAGGCGGACATATGTTAATAATAGGAAATGGAAAGACAATTACAAGGGATGCTAATCTCCCTTTTATAGAGGACGGGGCGGTGGCCATCGAGGGAACCCGGATCAAAGAAGTAGGAGCCACCAAAGATATGAAAGAGAAATATAAGGATGCAGAATACATAGATGCCAGAAGCGGAGTCATTATGCCGGCGTTCATCAATACCCATGAGCATATCTACAGCGCCATGGCCAGAGGATTAAGTATTAAGGGCTATCATCCGAAAGGATTTCTGGACATCCTGGATGGCCAGTGGTGGACCATTGACAGGAAGCTTACGCCAGAACAGATTCGATACAGCGCGGCTGACACCATGATCTCCTGTATCCGTAACGGCGTGACGACGATTTTCGACCACCATGCAAGTTTCGGGCATATCAAAGACAGCCTGTTTACCATTGCGGAGGTGGCGAAGGAACTGGGCGTACGCTCCTGCCTGTGCTATGAAGTATCAGACAGGGACGGCATGGAGAAGGCCAGAGAGGCGGTCATGGAAAATGCGGCGTTTATCAAGTACGCGCTTCAGGATGACTCAGATATGCTGGCAGGAATGATGGGAATGCATGCGCAGTTTACCATCTCGGACGCGACTATGGAACTGGCAGCTGCCAATAAGCCAAAAGAGACAGGATATCATATCCATGTGGCCGAAGGAATCGAAGACCTTCATGACTGCCTGAAGAAGTATGGCAAGCGGATCGTGGACCGGCTGATGGATTGGGATATACTGGGAGAGAAGACGCTGCTTGGCCACTGTATCTATATTAATTCCCACGAAATGGATCTGATCAAAGATACGGGCACGATGGTGGTCCATAATCCAGAATCCAATATGGGCAATGCCTGTGGCTGTCCCCCGACTATGGAGCTGGTGCGCCGCGGGATACTGACCGGGCTTGGAACCGACGGATATACCCACGATATGACGGAATCCTACAAGGCAGCCAACGTGCTGCATAAGCATCACCTGTGCGATCCCAATGCGGCGTGGGGCGAAGTGCCCAGGATGCTTTTTGAGAACAACGCCGTTATTGCTGGCCGCTATTTTAAAGCGCCTCTTGGCGTGCTGAAAGAAGGGGCCGCGGCAGATGTGATCGTCGTAGACTATAATCCGCCTACCCACCTGGATGAGAACAATATCAATGGCCATATTTTATTTGGAATGACCGGCAGAGATGTGGCGACCACCGTCGGAAACGGCAAGGTCCTTATGAAGGACCGGGAAGTGAAAGTGATCGATGTAGAAGAAACCATGGCAAGATGCAGGGAAGAGTCTGCGAAACTGTGGAAGAGCATCAATGATTAGGAGGAAGGGTATATGAGCGATATTATGACATGCATGCCTTTTGAGCAATTGTTAGATTGGATCAGGACAGAGCATGATACAAAAGGAACCGTATTTGGCGTACACAGACCTTATGTGGCGGCAGAAGGCAGGAATCTGTCCATCTTCGGAAGGAATCTGGAGACGCCTATCGGCCCGGCTGCCGGACCCAACAGTCAGCTGGCCCAGAATATTGCGGCGGCCTATTATGCGGGCTGCCGGTTCTTTGAACTGAAGACGGTGCAGATTATGGACGGCGCGGAACTGGCGGCCTGCGTGAATAAGCCATGCATCAAAGCGGATGACGAGTGCTATAACTGCGAGTGGTCCACCGAATTGTATGTGCCTCAGGCACAGGAAGAATATATCAAGGCGTGGTTCCTCCTGGCATTCATGGCCAGGGAGTATGGACTTGGCAGCATGGGTGGCTACCAGTTTAACATCAGCGTAGGCTATGATCTGGCAGGAATCAAGTCGAAGAAGATCGACACCTTTATCGAAAGCATGAAGGATGCATCTGCTACCGAGACGTTCAGGGAATGCAGGCAGTATCTGCTGGACCATGTGTCGGAGTTTCAAAATGTGGCGAAGGAAGATATTGAAGGGATATCAGCCTGCATCTGTAACTCAGCCACCATCTCCACGCTGCATGGATGTCCGCCCCAGGAAATTGAAAGCATTGCCAACTATCTGCTGAAAGAAAAGAAGATGCATACATTCATCAAGTGCAATCCCACGCTGCTTGGCTATGAGTTTGCCAGGGAAACGCTTAATAAGATGGGATATGACTATGTGGCGTTCGGGCACTTCCATTTTGAAGACGATCTTCAGTATGAGGATGCCATCCCAATGCTTGGAAGGCTGATGGAACTGGCGGAGAGCCTGGAACTGGAATTCGGGGTCAAGATTACGAATACCTTCCCGGTGGATGTTAAGGCCGGGGAACTGCCAAGCGAAGAGATGTATATGTCAGGAAAGTCTCTGTATCCCTTATCCATCTCACTGGCCGCAAAATTATCCGAAGCATTTGAAGGGCGCCTTCGCATCGCCTATTCCGGAGGCGCGGACGCATTTAACATAGATAAGATCGTGGGGACCGGCGTGTGGCCGGTAACGGTAGCCACTACCATCTTAAAGCCCGGCGGATACCAGAGGCTTAAGCAGCTGGCAGAGATGCTGGACGATATGGGGGTTTTGCCCTTTAAAGGAATCGATGTAGAAGCACTGAAGCGGGTAGCGGAAGATGCCATTACAGACAGGCATTATGTAAAGCCGGCAAAACTGCCGGTATCCAGGAAGTCGAAGGAAAAGGTTCCGCTTCTTGACTGCTATACGGCGCCTTGCGAGAATGCCTGTCCGATCCACCAGGAGGTCAGCGCCTATATGCAGCTGGCAGGGGGAGAGAAGTATGAAGAGGCACTGCAGGTTATCCTGAACCGGAACGCGCTGCCATTTATTACAGGAACCATCTGCGCCCACGGCTGCCAGAGCCACTGCACGCGCAACTTCTATGAGTCGCCGGTGCAGATCCGCGATACCAAGCTGCAGTGCGCAAAGGCCGCATATGAGTCTGTTCTTTCATCCCTGAAGAAGCGGGATTGCTGCCATAAGAAGGTGGCCATCGTTGGCGGCGGGCCATCCGGCATGGCGGCAGCCTTCTATCTGGCAAGGATGGGGGCTGACGTCGCCATCTATGAGAAACGGCAGAAGCTGGGCGGAATCGTGAGCGCAGTGATTCCGGACTTTCGGATTGATGACAGCGTGATTGAAAAGGATGCCGCTCTGCTTGAGAAACTGGGGGTTAAGGTTTTCTATGGCAGGGAAGTCACTTCCGTCGCGGAACTTCAGGAAGAATATGATGCGGTTATTCTTGCCGTAGGCGCGTATAAGCGGGGACAGCTCAAGCTGGATGGCAAGGAAGTAAGAAATGCGCTGGAGTTTCTGGAAGAATTCAATCGGGCGAAGGGAAAGGTCAATCTTGGCAAGCGTGTGGTGGTGATCGGAGGCGGCAATACGGCCATGGATACGGCCAGGGCAGCCAAGCGGTGCGCGGGCGTAGAGTACGTATACCTGGTATACCGGCGGACGAAGCGATACATGCCGGCAGACGAGCATGAACTTCTGTTGGCGATTAAGGACGGGGTGGAGTTTAAAGAACTGCTGGCTCCGGACCGGATGGAAGAAGGCCGCCTGATCTGCAAGGTGACGAGGCTTGGCGAGCCGGATGGCTCCGGACGCGCCAGTGTCATCGTGACGGATCAGACAGAGGAAATTCCTGCGGATACGGTGATCGCGGCAGTCGGCGAACAGGTTCCTATTGACTTCTATGAGGCCAACGGCATCCATGTGGACGGCAAGGGCCGCGCCTTGGTAAGCGATTCCCTGGAGACAAATCGGAAGGGCGTTTATGTGATCGGAGACGGATTATTCGGACCATCCTTGGTGGTAAAGGGCATGGCCAATGCAATAAAGGTAGCGGAGTCTATTCTGGGCATGGAAATATCCGGCAGTATGGCGAAGGCAGCCAGGGAAGAAGAGATCTACGCAAAGAAGGGAATTCTCGCGGAACCGGGACAGAAGGAGGCGGACAGATGCCTAAGCTGCTCTACCGTATGCGAAAACTGCGTGGATGTCTGTCCAAACCGGGCAAATATATCCATTCACGTGCCGGGTATGGACAAAAGGCAGGTCATCCATGTAGACTATATGTGTAATGAGTGTGGTAACTGCAAGAGTTTCTGTCCATATAAAAGCGCGCCTTATCTGGATAAGTTTACCCTGTTCGCCAGCGAGGAAGATATGGCAGACAGCAGGAATGAGGGATTTACAGTGCTGGATAGGGGAAAGGCCTCCTGCAAGGTGCGGTATCTGGGTGAAGAGTTCGCATGGGAAAAGGGAAAAGATGCGAAACTTCCGCTGGGCCTTATGAGACTGATAGAGACCGTGTGCAGAGACTATACATATTTACTTTATAAATAATAACTAAGATTTGTATAGAAAGAAGGCAGATGCTATGAAACGATTATTCCGCGGCGGCACCGTGGTAAGCGGTGACGGACTTAAAAAAATGGATGTCCTGGTGAAGGGTGAGAAGATTCTTGCCATGGGCGAGGATCTGAAATTTAAAGACGCAGAGATAGTAGACGTGACGGGGAAACTACTGTTTCCCGGGTTCATTGACCCGCATACCCACATGGATCTGGAGGTGTCGGGAACCGTGACTGCTGACGGGTTTGATACAGGAACCAAGGCAGAAATCGCAGGAGGCACCACCTGCATCATCGACTTTGCCACCCAGAATAAGGGGGAGAGCCTTTCCTTTGCCCTTCAGCATTGGCATGAAAAGGCCTCCTGCAAGGCCAGCTGTGATTATGCGTTCCATCTCGCCCTGTCCGACTGGAAGGATGAGATCTGCGAGGAACTGGAAGCGGTGGCAGCAGGCGGAATACATTCGTTCAAACTATATATGACATACGATGCCATGATGGTAGATGATAAAAGCATGTATGAGGTTCTCTTAAGGCTTAAGGAACTGGGCGGGATCGCAGGCGTGCACTGCGAGAACCATGGCATCATCGGGGCAAGGCTTGATGAGACGCTAAGGAACAAAGGCTCCAGGAAAAATGTGGCGGATTATCCGGACACCAGGCCGGCTCTGGCTGAGGCCGAGGCAATCGGCCGTCTGCTTAAGATTGCCAGATGCGTGGATACTCCGGTCATCATCGTGCATCTAAGTTCCAAGGAAGGATACGAAGAGATCCGAAGAGCAAGGGATGCAGGGCAGACGGTGTATGTGGAGACCTGTCCGCAGTACCTTCTGCTGGATAGAAGCAGATATGAGTTGGAAGGACAGGAAGCCAGGAAATATATGATCGCGCCTCCTTTAAGGAATCAGGAAGACCAGGAAGTACTGTGGAATGCCCTGAAGGAGGGAACGATACAGACGATTGGAACAGATCACTGCAGTTTTACCGCCCAGCAGAAGGAGATGGGGGCAGAAGACTTCTCCAAAACGCCCTGCGGCATGCCAGGAGCACAAGAGCGGCCGGCGCTCATCTATCATTTCGGCGTGAATGAAGGAAGGATTACTTTGGAGCAGATGTGCAGCTATCTGGCAGAGAATCCGGCGAAACTGTACCACCTTTATCCAAGGAAAGGGGCAATCCTGCCTGGAAGCGACGCGGATATCGTGGTGTGGAATCCAGAGACTGCGTGGACCCTTGCCGCCGAAAACCAGCAGTCGGCATCCGGGTTCTGCCCGATGGAAGGAACGCAAGTCAAAGGAAGGGCAGAGCAGGTCTATCTGCGAGGAACCCTGGTGGCGGAAAATGGCGAGATTAAAGAAGCATATCAAGGAACGCATGTAAAGGCAGAAGCATGAGGATAGAAAGTTATATAGAGGACGGCTGGAAAAAGCAAGGCAGCCTGTATGAAGCACTAGGATTAAATAGGAAAGAGCCCGGGATTCTCTCGGTCGTGGGAGCAGGAGGAAAGACGACGGTAATTGCCAGGCTTATGAAAGAGCATGAAAAGAGAGGCATTCCCGTCGTGGTGTCCACCACTACCCACATCCAGCAGATCAAAGCATCTTATTTTCTGGATAAGCCGTCCGGGCAACGCATGAGACAGATCCTGAAGGATAAGGGAAAGGTCTGGATGGGGTATCCCTGCGAGAATGGGAAGATCAAAGCATTTACGGAACAGGAACAGAAGAAACTGTTTGACGAGGCAATTGCGATGGGAGCCTGCGTGCTAATTGAGGCAGATGGGGCGAAAGGGCGTCCCTGCAAGGCGCCGGCGGACTACGAGCCGGTACTTCACCCCGATACGGTCCTGGTGCTGTCGGTCTATGGGCTGCAGGCAATCGGCGCAGCCATCGAAGATTCCTGCCTGAGAGTTGATAAGGTGGAGGAAATATTGGGAAAGAGTGGTCAGGATATCCTGACCACTCATGATATAGCGATATTAGCCGCAAGCAGAAAAGGCGGAAGAAAAGGCGTTGCCTCTTCTATGGATTATCAGGTGATTCTGAATCAGGCAGACGATGAAAGGTTAAAAGAGGCAGCGGCTGGAATCGGAGAGGAACTTTTCCGGCAAGGCATTCGAAGGGTACACAGGACGACGGGGCTGTCAGAAGAGACCGGACAGTTACGGGTATCCGGGCAGACAAGATTAGGTGGACAGGAGGGGACGGAAGAATGAAGATCTTGATAAAGGGCGCGGGGGATCTGGCCACAGGAATTGCAGCGAGGCTGCATGCGTGCGGTTATAAGATAGTGATGACAGAGATAGCGGTTCCTCTTACTGTGCGAAGATCTGTTGCATTTTCCAGGGCGGTCTATGAAGAAGAGGCCCAGGTGGAAGATGCGTGGGCAGTCCTGGTGCAGGATATGGAAGGAGCCGGGGCCGTGCTGGAAGAAGGAAGGATAGCGGTGATCGTGGATGAGACTGCCGGCATTCGGGAATCGTATCGGCCGGAAGTGGTGATCGATGCGGTGATGGCAAAGCGAAACATAGGAACCTGCATCACGGACGCGCCTTTGGTCATCGGAATCGGCCCGGGATTTACCGCAGGAGAGGACTGCCACTTTGTCATTGAGACGAAGCGGGGGCACGATCTTGGACGGGTGATCGCGAAAGGTTGCGCTATCCCCGATACGGGCGTGCCAGGAGAGATCGGAGGATATGCGTCCGAACGGCTGATAAGGGCCCAGGCGGACGGAATCATGGAGCCTTGCGCCATGATCGGCGATGTGGTGGAAAAAGGACAGAAGGTGGCAGAGACAGGCCGCGCCGCGGTATATGCCGAGATGACGGGAATTGTCCGGGGAATGCTGCAGCCGGGCGTGAAAGTGACAAAGGGATTAAAGATCGGCGATATTGACGCGCGCCAGTGCCGGGAGTATTGCGAGACCATATCGGATAAGGCGAGGAGCATCGGCGGAGGCGTGCTGGAGGCAGTGACGAGGTACGAGCGGCAGAAATATGAATGGGGCAGCAGGTATGCCATCATCCTTCTGGCTGCCGGAAGCAGTGTCAGGTATGGCGCCAACAAGCTGCTTGAGGAGACGGGAGGCATGCCCATGTATCAGCATATGCTGAAGGCCTTAAGCACGTTTCCGGCCCTCCATAGGATTGTGGTGAGCCGCTATCCTGAGATTCTTGAGGATGCCGAAAGGCTGGGCATGCAGGCGGTTGTGAATCGGCAGCCCGCACTTGGCATTTCCCATTCCCTGATCCTGGGGCTTCAGGAAGCCATAGCGGAAAATACGGATCTTAAAGGCGTCCTGTTTGCCGTGTGCGACCAGCCGGGACTTAAGGCCGATACCATCAGCCGTCTGCTGCGAAAGGCACAGGAGAATCCAGGGAAGATCGTGTGCGCGGGAAGGAAGGGAAGGCCCGGGAATCCTGTAGTCTGGGATCAGAGATACTTTAAGGAATTGCTTGGCCTTGCCGGAGATACCGGAGGGCGCCAGGTAATGAAAAATTATCCCGGAGACATCCTGGTATTGGAGACGGCGGAGGGAGAACTGTGGGATATAGACAGGAAAGAAGATATGACCCAGTAGGGAGGGGTTCTATGTATCGGTTACATATAAATGGACAAATCTATGAGACGGAGACGGATAAGAAGCTTATCCGGTACTTAAGGGATGACCTTCGCCTGACATCGGTAAAAGACGGATGCAGCGAGGGCGCATGCGGCACATGCACGTTGATTGTGGACGGGAAGGCCACAAGGGCATGTATTCCGATGGTGTCAAAGATGGAAGGGAAGAAGATTCTTACGGTGGAAGGATTAAGCCAGCGGGAAAAGGACGTATATGGCTATGCATTTGCCAAGGCAGGGGCCGTACAGTGCGGGTTCTGCATCCCGGGCATGGTCATGTGCGCCAAGGCTCTGCTGGATGCGAACCCGACTCCTGACAGGCTGGAAGTCATAGCGGCAATCCGTAATAATGTCTGTCGGTGCACCGGCTATAAGAAGATCATTGAGGCGATTCTTTTAAGCGCCCGGATCTTAAGAGAAGGTCTGCCGGTGAAAGAAGAGCAGGGAAAGGTTCCTGTGGGAATGGCCATGCAGAGGATCGACGCGCGAGAAAAGGTGCTGGGGACGGGGGAATACCCGGATGACGTCTATCTGGATGGCATGATCTACGCAAGCGCGGTCAGATCCAAGTATCCCAGGGCCCGGGTGCTGGCGATTCATACAGAGAAGGCCAGAGAACTGCAAGGGGTCGTAGGCGTATTTACCGCCAATGACATTCCCGGCGATATCAAGGTGGGCCATCTGAAGCAGGATTGGGATGCCCTGATCCCGGTAGGAGGAATGACTCATTATCTGGGGGATGCCATCTGCCTGGTGGCAGCGGAAAGCATGGAAGTGCTGGAAGAGGCGAAGAGCCTGGTGGAAGTGGACTATGAAGTGCAGGATGGGGTATTCGACCCATTCGGGGCCCTTAAAGAAGGCGCTCCAAAGGTTCATGAAAGCGGCAATATATTGGCCCATGAACATCTGATAAGGGGAGACGCAGGCCAGGCAATCGCCGGGGCAAAGTATAAGGTGACCAATCATTATGAGACCCCCTGGACAGAACACGCCTTCCTGGAGCCGGAGACAGCGGTGGCAATGCCTTTTGACGACGGGGTATTCATCTACTCTACAGACCAGGGAACCTATGACACGCAGCATGAATGCTCCTTGATGCTGGGCCTTCCCAAGGAAAAGATCATTGTGGAAAATAAACTGGTGGGAGGCGGATTCGGCGGCAAGGAAGACGTGACCGTGCAGCACCATGCGGCGCTGGTCGCCTATCTGACCAAGCGGATCGTGAAGGTGAAGCTGACCAGGAAAGAGAGCATCCTGATTCATCCGAAGCGTCATCCTATGTGGATCGATGTGACTACGGCCTGTGACGAAGAGGGATACCTGGTGGGGATGAAAGCAAAAGTAGTGTCAGATACTGGCGCTTACGCATCCCTTGGCGGGCCGGTGCTCCAGCGGGCCTGTACCCATGCGGCCGGACCATATAACTTCCAGAACATAGACATCGACGGCACGGCAGTCTATACCAATAACCCTCCGGCAGGGGCATTTCGTGGATTCGGCGTGACCCAGACCTGCTTTGCGTCGGAGATGAATCTGAACCAGCTGGCGGAAATGGTGGGCATCTCGCCATGGGAGATCCGCTACCGCAATGCGATCCGTCCGGGACAGGTGCTGCCAAATGGCCAGATTGCGGATGCTTCCACAGCGGTGGCGGAGACTCTGGAAGCGGTAAAAGACATCTATGACAGCGAGCCTTATGCCGGAATCGCCTGTGCGATGAAGAATGCGGGCGTGGGCGTAGGACTGCCGGACTGGGGACGATGCCGCCTGCTGGTCAAGGGAGGGAAGGTTCAGATTCATACCGGCGCTTCCTGCATCGGGCAGGGACTAGGCAGCGTGTTGGTGCAGGTGCTATCGGAAACCACAGGCCTTACGCTTGACGAGATCGAATATTGCAGGCCGAATACTTCCATGGCTCCGGATTCCGGCACCACATCCGGCTCCAGGCAGACACTGGTAACTGGAGAGGCAGCCAGGCGGGCGGCCTTGAAACTGTGCGAGGACTTAAAAGAGCATAGCCTGAGTGGGCTGGAAGGAAAGGAATATTATGGAGAGTATCTGGCAAAGACGGATAAGATGGGGGCGGACGTGCCAAACCCGGTATCCCATGTGGCTTACGGATATGCCACCCAGCTATGCGCGCTGAATGAGGACGGAACCGTGAAGAAGATGGCGGCGGCCCATGCCCTTGGCAAGGCGGTCAATCCGCTGAGCGTGGAAGGCCAGATTGAAGGCGGCGTGGTCATGGGCATGGGATTCGCCCTGACGGAGAAGTTCCCTCTGGAAGAGGGAATGCCGAAGGCCAAATTCGGAACCCTGGGGCTGTTCAAAGCAGATAAGGTCCCAGAGTTACAGTCTATTATTGTAGAGAAGCCGGGCATCGAGGAGGCATACGGGGCAATCGGAATCGGAGAGATCACCTCCATTCCGACGGCGCCGGCCATAGCCGGGGCATATTACAGATGGAACGGCAAGTTCCAGACGCAATTGCCTCTGGAAGGAACGCCCTATAAGAAACGATAGAGGCAAGGAACGCGGCTCTTGAAAAAGCGCGTTATTATCATGAACTGCCAGATTGGTCCTTTTTTGATATGTTCTGGCAATGTATGCTGACTTAGAGTATAATAGGAGTAACATTTAGGGAGGGCATGAGATTATGTGGACTAGAGAACAATTGAAGAGGAATGGAAAGTTTGCTTTTCAGAGAAATTACTGGCCTTGCGTTGGCGTAGCCTTTATTATGACGGTGGTGTCAGCGGTCTTCAGCGTAGGCAGTTCCTGGGGAAACCGGAGATATTCGATATCTGCCACCAATTATTATAACAGCGGCCATCATCTTTTCAGTCACAGCTATACCAGATATTTCCCCAGGATCGGGGCGGCAATGGGCATCGTCATATTGCTGGTGGCTCTGCTTGTCGCGCTGCTTCGGATATTTATAGGGAACCTTCTGGAAGTCGGCGGCAAGCGTTTCTTTATATTGAATAAGAATGGAGCCCCGGATGTGGCCACCATATTTGACGGATTCAAGTCCGGACATTATGGGAATATCGTGCTGACAATATTTCTGAGGGACCTGTTTATATCCCTATGGACTCTGCTTTTAGTAATTCCGGGAATTGTCAAGATTTATGAGTATCTTATGGTGCCTTATATCCTGGCAGAGAATCCGGCAATGGATAGAAAATCGGCTTTTGCGATCAGCAAGCGGATGATGGATGGGGAAAAACTGAAGGCATTTGAACTTACGCTTTCTTTTCTGGGCTGGTACTTCCTATCCCTGATCACTTGCGGGATAGTGGGGATCTTCTATGTGAATCCATATGCGGAGGCAACAATGGCGGAACTGTATGCCTATAATAAGGCAAAGGCATTCCAGGAAGGATATATCAGGTAGCATCAACGCGCGTGCTTAGAATAGTCAAGGAGGGGCAGTTATGGAACTGGAAAGATACCGCCTGTGCGCAGAGGCGGCAAAGAAGAATGCGAAGGCAGAATTTGTGCTTAAGAATGCAAATGTGGTCAATGTATTTACCGGAGAAGTCATCAAAGGGGATGTGGCTATAGCAGAGGGCATCGTCGTGGGCGTGGGCCAATTTGAAGGAATTGAGGAAAGAGATATGGAGGGAAAATATCTCTGTCCGGGATTCATCGACAGCCATCTCCATCTGGAGTCTACGCTGGTGACGCCTTCCGAACTGATCGGCCAGGCGGTGCAGTGCGGCACCACGACCTATATTGTGGATCCCCATGAATCTGCCAATGTTTCAGGGGCGGCGGGAATTGACTATATACTGGAACAGACCGAGAATGTCAAGGCGAATGTGTATGTGATGATGCCTTCCTGCGTGCCGTCTACGGAATTTGATGATAATGGATGTGAATTTACGGCCGATAAGATGAAGCCTTATCTTGATCATCCCCGGATACTCGGCCTTGGGGAAGTGATGGATTATGTATCCGTGGTAAGCGGGGATGCCAGAATGCATGAGAAACTGGAACTATTCCAAGGGAGGACATTGGATGGCCATGCGCCAGGGCTTGGCGACGAGGATATGGCAGCGTATGCAATGGCCGGAATCGCTACAGATCATGAATGCACGGACTTTGATTATGCGCTGAAAGAACGACGCTTAGGCATGCAGATCTTAATCCGGGAAGGCAGCGCCGCCAGGAATCTGGAGGCAATCGTGAAGGGAATCGTAGAGCATGGAATCAGTACGGAAGGCTTCTGCTTCTGCACGGACGACAAGCATATAGAGGAGATTCAAAAAGATGGGCATATTAATTATAACGTTAAGAAGGCCGTGGAATTAGGCATCCCTGCCGTACAGGCAATCCAGATGGCCACGGTCAATGCGGCAAAATGCTATGGGCTTAGGCATATCGGGGCGATTGCGCCGGGATATCAGGCCGACATCGTGGTGCTGGATGATCTATGCAGCATGAATGTCAGCGAAGTGTTCTTTAAAGGGAGGAAAGTAGGCAGGAATGAACTGGATAAGAGAAGAGAATGCCCGAGTGGATTGAAGCACACGATACATCTGAAGAACTTCTCAAAAGAATGCCTGAAACTTCCGCTGCAAGGGAAGCGTGCGCATGTCATCCAGATGGAGGAAGGGCAGATCACCACGAAGGATATTGTATGCCGGGTTCCGGGAGAGAAGGAGTTCGAGGCAAACGGAGAATTCAATAAGATTGCCGTGATCGAGCGGCATAAGGGAACCGGCAGAACCGGAGTCGGCATCCTGGCCGGGTTCGGGCTTCACGGCGGAGCCATCGCTTCCAGCGTCTCCCATGATTCCCACAACATCATCGTCGTAGGAGATAATGATGAGGATATGGAACTGGCGGTCAATGAACTGGTACGCACCCAAGGTGGCTATACCATCGTTGAGAATGGAGCGGTGTCTATGACGCTGGCGCTTCCGATCATGGGGCTTATGAGCGACGCAGGATATGAAAATGTTAATGCCATGCTTAAGAAGATGCTGGTGAAGGCACATCAGATGGGCGTTCCGGAAGCTATGGAGCCATTTATAACCCTGTCTTTCATGGCTCTCCCGGTGATACCGGAACTGCGGATCACGCCAAGGGGACTATTTAGCGTCTCCGAGTTTTGCCTGCTTGATACAATTAGGAATGGAGAAGATAATGGCAATTAACAGATCAATGAGAATGGTTCTTAAAGCACTGTCGTTTGACGGAATAGAGGTAGAGGCTTCCCGGCATCTCGCGAATCTCAAAGCGATCGATCCTATGAAGATATTCTACCGTACCATGGATTATAAGATATATAATGATGACTATGAGATTCCGGTGAGGATCTATCTGCCAAGGGAAAAGGAGACGGAAGGCCTGCCAGTCATGCTGTTCTTCCACGGCGGCGGATGGGTGACCGAGAGCATCGATAATTATGAGCGCATCTGTGCCAGGATGGCGGAGGCCACGAACCATATCGTGGTATCCGTGGGCTATCGGCTGGCCCCGGAATATAAGTTTCCCACAGGCTTAAATGACTGCTATGCGGTGGCCAAGGCCGTGTATACGAATCGCTTCATACTGGAGGTGGATCCGGAACGGATTACGCTGATCGGAGACAGCGCGGGAGGAAATCTTGCGGCAGCGCTGTCGCTGATGGCAAGGGATAAGGGAGAGTTCCTGCCAAAGCGACAGATCTTGATCTATCCGGCTACGTACTGCGACTATGGGGAGAATACGCCTTTTTGCTCTGTGCGGGAGAATGGGAGCGACTATCTTCTGACAGCCGGAAAGATGCAGGATTACATCAATCTGTATGCTTCCTGCGAGGAAGATAAGAGAAATAAATATTTTGCGCCGCTAAGGGAGCGGGATTTTTCGAATCAGCCAAAGACATTGATCCTTACGGCAGAATATGATCCCCTCAGAGATGAAGGGGAAGCATACGGCAGGCGGCTTGCCAATGCCGGGAACGAAGTGGAGATCCACCGGATTAAGGACGCGCTCCATGGGTATTTTGCTCTTGGAATCAAGTATTACCATGTCCAGGAAAGTTTTGAGATTATCAATCAGTTTTTAAGGGAGGACTAGCCAGTGTTTCAGCAAAAAAGAGCATATTGGAGGAATCTGGATAATGCAGCGAAGTTATTTTCCGCCACAAGCAGTCTGAAAGATACCCGGGTATTCCGGTTCTACTGCATATTGAAAGAAGAGATCGATCCAGAACTTTTGCAGGAGGCATTAAACCGGACGGTCAAACGATATCCGGTATTCCTGTCTGTCATGCGAAAGGGGCTGTTCTGGCATTACCTGGAAAAGAGCGAGTTAAGGCCGGTTATAAGAGAAGAGTACAAGGAGCCTTGCAGCTGCCTGTATGTAAGAGACAAGAAGGCGCTTCTGTTTGAGGTGACCTATTATCACAACCGGATTAATTTTGAAGTGTTCCACGCCTTGACGGACGGAACCGGGGCTACCCAGTTCCTGCGCGAATTGGTAAAGAATTACCTGCATCTCGCGCATCAGGAGGATGGCCTTGCAGATGTGATACTGACGGATGAGAAGGTTACGATACGCGATCAGGAAGACGATAGTTTCAGCAAATATTACAATCCAGATATGAAAAGGAGCAAAAAGAAAAAGCCGCATGCTTACCAGATAAAAAAGATGCGCAAAGAATATGATGAGTTACGCGTAATCGAAGGCACGGCATCGGTAAAAGATGTGCTTGCGGTATCCCGGGAAAAGGGCGTGTCTATGACGGTACTGCTTACGGCAGTCTATCTGTGCGCGATCCACGAGGAGATGTCCAGGCTTCAGGAAAAGCGGCCGGTAATATTGATGGTGCCGGTGAATCTGAGAAAGGTATTTCCATCGGATTCCATGTTGAACTTCTTCGGATATATTGAGCCGTTACACAAATTTGGCGAAGGCCGTGACGAATTTTCAGAGATATTGGAAGAAGTAAAAGAATATTTTGATGAAAATCTAAAAAAAGAACAGATTGCCCGTGGTATGAATGAATTAATCGCCTTTGAGAAGAATAGGATTCTTAGATGGGCGCCTCTTGAACTTAAGAATCCCTGTATAAAAGTGGGAGCAAAAATGGCGGAAAAGGAAGTGACAGCAATCCTTTCTAATATGAGCGCGGTTAGGATGCCGGAGGAATATACGCCGTATATTGAGCGTTTCGGCGTCTTTACAAGCACGCCGAAGGTAGAATTGTGCGTCTGCTCGTTTCAGGACGTGCTTTCCTTTGGCTTCACGTCCCGATATGACAGTTCCAATATCCAGCGTAATTTTTACCGTATCTTGGAAGAACTGGGGATTCCCAGCAAGATTGAAAAGCCGGATTTCCCGGAAGAAGTGAGGCCGAATTATGAGGGAATGAAGTTTTTTAAGGTGTTCTCATTCTGCTGCATCGCGGCAGTTGTCATAGGAATAATGGGAAATGTCATATTTACGCCTGAAAGATACTGGGCAGCGTTTGTCGCGGCGGGGGCGCTTAGCATGTGGTTTGCCCTGGCTGTGGGATATCTGAAGCGGCATAACCTGCTTAAGAACGCCATGTGGCAGCTGCTTGTGGTGACGATTGGGTGCATCCTATGGGACTTGTGCACCGGATGGCATGGATGGTCGGTAAATTATGTGTTGCCGGGCGTCTGCATGATCATCCAGATCTCCATGATGATCATATCAAAGATTCAATCCCATTCGCCGCGGGAGTATATGATCTATTATGTCATGGCAGCGGGATATGGAATTCTTTTTCCGTTCATACTATTATTGACAAGGGTCATCACGTTTACTGCCCCGGCGGTGGTGTGCGTGGGATTCAGCTTCTTATTCCTGCTTGCGCTTATCCTGTTTAAGGGACGGGAGTTCAAGGAAGAGATGCATAAGAAGTTGCATGTATAAAAATGGCATGTATAAAAAAGTATGTAAAAAGGAGCATGATTCTATGGGAAAACGAGTATTCCTGATTGTACTGGATAGCGTTGGAGTAGGCGAAGCGCCGGATGCGGGCAAGTTTGACGATGCCGGATGCGATACATTTGGCACCTGTGTCCGAAGTGGCAAGCTGAATGTGCCGAACCTGGAAGCCTTAGGCATTTATCATATCCAGGGGACATCTTTTTACAATCCGGGGAAAGAGGTGGCCGGATGTTATGGCCGTATGCAGGAGAAGTCGGCAGGAAAGGATACGACGGTAGGGCACTGGGAGATCGCGGGCGTCGTGTCAGAAAAAGCAATGCCTACTTATCCCCATGGATTTCCGAATGAAATTATTGAGAAATTTGAAACGAGCACCGGAAGAGGAACGCTGTGCAATCTTCCATACTCCGGGACAGATGTGATACGGGATTATGGAAGGGAGCATGTCCGTACCGGAAAGCTGATCGTCTATACTTCCGCGGACAGCGTATTCCAGATTGCGGCCCATGAAGATGTAGTCCCTCTGGAAGAATTATATGAGGACTGTAGGAAGGCAAGAGCCATACTGAAAGGCGAGCACGGCGTAGGACGCGTGATCGCAAGGCCCTTTGTTGGAGAATATCCGGATTATGCAAGGACGGTGAACCGTCACGATTTTTCCCTGGAACCGCCAGGGCAGACGGTGCTGGATGCGCTTAGGGAGGCAGAATATGCGGTCATCGGCGTAGGAAAGATCTATGATATCTTTGCAGGGAAAGGGATAACCGAGACCTATCCCAATGAAGGGAATACCCGGAATATGGAACGTACCCTGGAATTGATGAACAGAGATTTCGAAGGGCTGTGCTTCGTGAATCTGGTCGACTTTGACATGATGTACGGGCACAGGAATGATATCGACGGGTATGCAGCGGCGCTCAACGAAGCGGATATCCAGATCGGGCGGCTGATGGAGAAGATGGGGCCTGAGGATCTGTTGATGATTACGGCTGACCATGGGTGCGACCCGGGCTTTAAAGGTACGGATCACAGCAGGGAATATACGCCCTGCCTGTGTTACGGCAGGAATCTAAAGAAAGGAATCGACCTTGGCACCAGAAGCAGTTTTGCCGATATCGCGCAGACGATCGCAGACGTATTCGGGGTGGCATACGGAGGTGACGGAGAAAGTTTTTACAAAAATATTCTTACATCAAAATAATTTACATGATATAATATAGCGTATAGAGGAATTATGTCGGTATAAAAAGAACTTCATAGATGTAGGTCCAGACAGGAGGGAATTATGTGTTTAAGATTGGTGATTATGTAACTCATTATAAAGAAGGGGTCTGTGAAGTAATTGATATCGGAAAACTGGACATGAGATGTTCGGACAGAAAGAAGGAATACTATACGCTGAGGCCATTATATGATGCCGGTGGAACATTGTATATGCCAGTTGCCAACGAAAGAAACCAGATACGGGGAGTGATTACTTACGAAGAAGCCCGGGCTTTGATAGAGGATATCCCGAATATTGAAGTGTTGTGGGTGACTGATGAGAAAAAGCGGGAAGCCTTGTATAAGGAAGCGGTATTTAAGAATCAGTGCAAGGAATGGATCGCGATTATCAAGACATCCTATCTGCGCAAGATGGACCGTCTTTCTTCCGGGAAAAAATCAATAAATGTAGACGATAAATATCTGAGCATTGCAGAGCAGTTCCTGTATGGGGAACTGGCTGTGGCTCTTGAAATACCCAGGGAAAAGATTCGCAAGTACGTCACGGAGCGGATGGGAACACTGGAGGCATAGAAGAAAAAGGCTTTCTACAGTTAGGCGGAGGCTCATAAGGAAATAAATGAAATTTCCCGGTAGAACCGGCGTGGTGGAAATCACGCCGGTTTTTCCGTGCTTGCAGGCAGTTTTGGTTTTTGAAGCGGAATCCGAATCTTGCCTACATAAGTAAAATAAATCTTAATCGTCATATGCTTTCTTCCGTTTCTTCTGTGATTTCCCGTTTCAGTGCTTCGGGAAACTGCCGGATTTCTGCCTGTTCCGTCTCATATTGTGCTGATAACTTTTGAAAACGGATTTCCGCTTCTGCGTCAGTTCTGCTTTCCGGCTGGCTTCATCCTGCAGTAACATTTCCTGTGTAAAATCATCCTTAAACAATCGAACATAGGTCAGAGTCCGCTGTTTTCTACAATAGACATGTCATGTAGTCGCTTTGCAGGTCGTCGTACTGCAAGGAAAGACGCAAATAAAACAATAGCAATTATCGATCCAAGAGGAACAAAAGGAACACTCCATGCAGTTCCCCATATATTTGTAATTAAGCTCACAAATATAACCCAATGCATAGGTACTCCTATGATACAGCCTAAAAGAATACCTCTGATTGCATACGTTCCGGCTTCTGCATAAATCATTTTTGAAAGCTGTCGGTTACTCATACCGATTGCCCGCATTGCTCCGTACTCTTTCATTTTAGCAGCAACTCCCATGCTGATTGTATTCATAATGTGGAAAATAGTAATGGCAACAATAATTGAGAGGAAACCATAAACAAGTACAGAAAACGCACGATACAAATTTCTTTGCTGCTGCACTTGAGCAAGTTTGTCAGCAAATATAACTTCACTGTCAGAAAAAATATTTTCAATGTCTTTTACATCTTCTGCGGAAGCGTTGTTATGAAATTGAACATCAATAATCGTATAATTGTTTTGTCCCGTTAATGCTGAAAAAGTCTTTTCTGAACAGAAAATAGTTTCTGTTCCGTCTATACGGGCTAATGGGCTATTTGCTAAAATCCCGGCAACAGTAACGGTATGCTCCTTGTTGTCGATAGAAAGAGTAATGTTATCGCCAACTTGAATATCTGTATTTTCGGTTTGCACAAATAGCACTTGATTTTCCCGCTGCATAACGGCATCTATGGAACCGTCAACCAAAGTCTCGGCAGCCCATTCAAATTGATTTTCTTCATAGGAAATCACATTTGTGTTATAACTCGCTGCATTACTTATTGCCGGAATATCATAAGCAAACATACGCCCGTATGCCCGTTTAACGGTTTTGTTTTGAACGACTTCCTCTAACAGGGCTTTATTAAGGGAACAGGTATTTGCTTCACTTGCTATGGATAAATCCGGCGTCCACACCGGCGGGGTAAAGGCATTTTTCATAAAGCCCACAAGGGTACTGAATGTCAGAAACAATGTAATACATACAGCAAATGCTCCTGTCATCAGAATATAATTCTTTTTTCTTGCTTTTGCATGATGAACACCCAATGCTGTTTCAATCCTAATTTTTTTTGTGTTTGCCGCCTTTCGGAAAGAAACAGTATGTCCTGTATTTCCAGATACAGCCGTAAGCGGAGATACTCTTGCGGCTCTTTTTGCAGGAGATTGCGCTGCCAATAAAACCGTAACTAACCCTAATATAGTGCTAACGACTATACTAATCCAACTAATTCCAAAATGGGGCATATAAGAAAACCAATTGGGACTAATCATTCGCATTACAGCAGATAAAATCCAAATAACAAAAACAGATGATACAAGTCCTAAGGGGATTGCCGCTTTGCACCAATAGATACCCTCATATCGGACAAAGCGCATGATTTGTTTTTTTGTCGCACCCAAGCAGCGAAGCATACCGAAAAATTTTGTTCGCTGTGAGATATTGCTGTTCAGACTGCTTGAAATCATTAAAATACAGGTCAGCATAACAATAAAGGAAAGCATAAGAGCAACTTGATAAATTTGATTTACACTTGTTTTTCCCGCAATTTGCCCCTGTATGCTCAATAAAGATAAGTTCTCTGTTATTTGCTCGTCAGATATATTATTTTGTACTTTTATATCCTTAATGGCGTTTGGTATATTGCTAAGTCGCGAAAACTGAATCATGTAATTTTCTGTAACGTAGCTATCTGAAAAAGCAGTAAGGCTTGAAAGTCCCTCTACGGTTATTGCAGCAATTTGTTCCGTTCCAGACATCATCCTTGCTGCCTGCTCATCATCTAAAAAACCGACAACCAAGAAACTCATGCTTTTTCCATTCGGGCATAACAAATTGATTGTTTCATTTAATGAAAGAGAAGCGCTTTTTTTAAGTGAAGAAGAAACTGCAATCTCATTTTCCTTATTTGGATATTTGCCCTCTGCAACCTTATTCAAAAAGATATTCTCAAACACACTTTCATCCTGTGCGCTGATAGAAATATTCTTTCCATTTATGGAATACCCTGTGTCAGCAGAAATAGTGTTATGCCAGCCGGAAACTTCTACTTCTGGACGGGCAGAAATAAAAGCTGCTGTTTTTGTATCAGTTGAAGCAATCTGATAATGCCAGTTTCCGCTTGTCTGCATTTCCTTTTGAGTAATCCCTTGTAAGTACATATCAGCAAGACCAAACATAACCGCAACTAAAAATACCGCAAGCGTAATACAGATACGGGTCATTTTACTATGCTTGTGATGAACTTTTGCAGATATGGGAACAAGTTTAAGATAATTTTTCATTCGTTGTGCCTCCCAAATCTGTAAGCACACCGTCACTTACGCGAAATACTCTGTCAACAGAAGCCGTTAAGTTATGATTGTGTGTAATCATTAAAATTGTTTGTTGGAAGCGTCTGGAAGCATTGATAAGCATATCCATAACATCTTGGCTATTTTTGCTGTCAAGGTTTCCTGTGGGTTCATCAGCTAAAATCAGTTTTGGTTTTGTAATCAAAGCTCTGCCAATGGCTACTCTTTGCTGCTGTCCGCCGGATAACTGACTCGGCAAATGGTGGCGGCGTTCTGTAAGACCAAGTAAATCCAAAATTTCCTCAACTTCTGCGGGGTCGGGTTTACGATAATCTAACAATAAAGGGAAGATAATATTTTGTTCTACATTGAGTTCTGGAACGAGTTGAAATGATTGAAATATAAAGCCTATATTTCTACGTCTAAAAATGGTTCTTTTTTCCTCTTTCATAGAAAACAGGTTTTGTCCGTCAATCGAGATAGAGCCAGATGTTGGTGTGTCCAAAGCGCCTATACAGTTCAATAAGGTGCTTTTTCCAGAACCGGATTCTCCAACTACAGCGGCAAATTCGCCTTTTGCAAGGGAAAAGGACACGTCCTTTAAGGCGTCTACCTTTGCTTCTCCCTTGCCGTAAGTTTTACATAAATTTTCTACTCTTAAAATTTCCATAGTGCCTATAACCTCCTTTTTTCCTATGATAGCAAGGTCAACTTACAACCCGGTGAATTTAACCTTACGGTTTTGTAAGAAAGGAAAGCGTAAATGTAGTCCCCTCATGGAGAGTGCTTTGTACAGAAACCAGTCCGTCCTGTCCCTCTACAATAGACTTTGCAAGCGGTAAACCTAAACCAATTCCCTGTGTGTCCAAAGAATGTTTGCTGCGGTAAAAACGCTTAAAAATGTGGTGTATATCTTCTGGGGCAATACCACTTCCATTATCAGAAATGCAAAGCCGCAGCATATTAGGTGTATTTTCCCATGAGATACGGATAATCCCACCCGCCATAGTGTGATCCAAAGCATTTTTAACAAGATTTCCAACAGCTTCACTTGTCCAATCCATATCACACCAAATGGATTGTTCCAAATTTCCCTCTATTACAATTTGTTTATCTTCATTTTGGGCTCTTGTTGTAAGCTCGTTGAGGGCAGTTTTAATAACTTCGCTCACACGACATAGCTTTTTCTCAAAAGAGATATTTCCCGTATCTAATCGTGTGATTTTTAGCATGGATTGAATGAGCTGTTCTATACGCTTTAATGCTGTATCAATTTTCTTTGAAAATTCTTTTACCGTTTCTGCATTATCCGGTTCGGATTCAATAATTTCCTGATACATAGTAAGGGCAGCTAAAGGGGTTTTTAGTTGATGTGAAATGTCGGAAATTGTATTTTTCAAAAATTCCTTTGTTTTGCATTCTGCTTCTGTTTTTGATTGCAGCATGGTCGCAAGTTGTTCAACAGAAGAAAATAGCCGATAGATTTCTCCCTCACTATTTTGTGATAAATGGTTGAAATAATCTCCGTTAATATAACAGCTCACAATATTTTGAGCCTGCAAATAAAGTCTGTTTCTTACCCAAAGAAAAAACAAGGTGCCCGCGCACAAAAGAAAAATCAATACCATAGTACCAGTTAACAAGATACGAAAGGTATGGGATTGAAACTGCGAAAGAAACGGAAGCAAACTACTAAGTGTATTAGCACTAATTCCAATTTTACTTAGCAACTCAATTCCGTCTTTATCGGTGGTTGTATTTGAAATAGCAGTTGCAATTATTTCTTCGGAAACCCCTTGTTCCAAGAGGGAAGATACAACAGCCGTATCGTGTTCTAAATACATTGACTTTGTTACCGATACTTGACTTTGACAGAAGCATATTACTACACCTATCATCAAAGCGGAATAGACAATAATAAACAGTAAATAACCTTTTAAATGCTTGTCACGGAAAATAGTCATACCTCCACCTCTTTCCATTGATAACCAAATCCTCTTACGGTTATTAAATGCTGCGGGTGGGAAGCGTCAGCTTCAACTTTTTCGCGGAGCCGACGTATATAGACCGACAATGTATTATCATCAACAAAATTTCCGGCGTCGTCCCATAAATCGTTTAGAATAATTTCTCTGGAAACAATTCTATTTGCGTTTCTTACTAATAAGCAGAGCAGGCGGTATTCAGCACTTGTCAAGTCTAAAACTTTTCCATTCAAGAGTACACGACTTCCCAACAAGTCAATCAAAATATCCCCACATTCCAATATATTTGTTTTATCCTGTGCTGATATTCCTGCCCGGCGCAGCAAGGCACGGATGCGGGAACATAATTCCCCCAGTTTAAAAGGTTTGGTAACGTAATCATCCCCGCCGCAATCCAATCCCCGAATTACATTTACTTCTTCATCAGAAGCAGTAAGAAATATAATCGGTATCTGTGTATTCTGCTTCCGCACTCTTTCGCAAATTTCAAAACCAGTTCCATCCGGCAATGTAACATCAAGAATGAGCAAATCGTATTTTTCAATTTGAGTTAAATGTTGCTTTGCTTCTTCAACAGTACGGACAACATCTATGTCAAAACCATTCTTTTTCAGGGAGTAGTTTAATCCGTCAATTAGACTTATATCATCTTCCAATAGTAGCAATTTATTCATGTTTTAGTTCCTTTCCTCGTTTTGTCCTGCCGTCAATCGGCTTTTTCACACCCTTTGGTATGAGCCAAACCCGGCTAAGATGTATCACACCGTCAATTCTATTGTCAGCACAAAGCTTCTGAATCCGCCGTTCGGACAGTTCCCATTTCTTTGACGCTTCTTGTACGGTCATATATTCAAACATAATAAACCTCCCATAAAATATTCACTATATATTATAGGCGTTTGACCGAATGATATCAATGCGTTACTTGTGAATATTCCTTTATCTGAGATCGCCACCTGCGGTGATGGCTGCGCGTTCTGCGAACACTGAAAAAGTAAAGTCCTTAACATAAAAAACTCTAATAGTATTCAGAAGCCGAGAAGACTGAATATAGAAAGTGAAATGATGGAGTAACAGGAAATATAAAAATAATTGAAAAATATATTGACAAATAGGAGTAAATATGCTAATATTATAAACAAATAATAGACGAGACAAAAACAAATAGTTCTATAGTTAATTCGTTTGGAGTCAGTTTATTATTTCAAAGATTTGAAGAGCATTGTATCATTTATAAAAGATTTTGAAAAGATATTTTATCAGAGGATAAATCATAGTTTCAAAATAAAATGTTTATAAGTGTGAAGATGCAGATTCAAATTATAGTTTATGAAAGGGAGGTACAGACCACCAAAGAATTAAACTATGAGTGCTGATTCAGATTAGCGGACTTGAGGAAGGCGGATATCGGAAAGCAGAGTACCGTGAGATGGAGATTAAAAGATCGAAACAGTAACGGGAAGGTCATATGCCGGAGGGTAGGATGCCAGAAGAGAAGGTTAAGAAAGATCAGTAAAAAATTACCACACCCTGTATACAGGAGAAAGAGGTAAGAATGATTGAAGAATCAAAGTAAAGATGGGTATCAATGTAAGATTAGTTGATACCCATCTTTACTGTTGTATTTTAGAAGGCGATCCGAATAATAGAGAAAGGAAATGTATGAGTATTCAAAGGCAATATCATATAAACACTACTATGCAGATTGATATATAGGCAGTCATGAAACTCCCTGCTTTTGCGGAAAGCAGTCAGAGGCAGAGAGGAATATGCAGAGAATCTCGGGAAAGAGCAAGGGCAACTTCCGCCATCGCTTCGGGAAACTGCGATGGGCGGCCTTGCAGTCACAAGGACGGCAAGAAGATGAGCAGATGTCTGACAGAAAAAACTTCAGGCCGAAGCATAGCATGCTCAGCCTGAAGGAGAAGCAGGTAGATGGGCTGCCTTATTATTTTGCAGCCTTATCAGCAAAATCTGTTGTCACAAGGTCTTTATACGGCGCGCGTTTATCCAGTTCGCCGGCGTCTTCCAGGATATCCTGCAGAAGGTTGAAACTGTCTTCTTCAAATACCAGATTGTCTTTCCAGGTATCCTGATCGTAGTAACGTTCCACAATCATAGTAATCGTGTCCAGATCGGTCTCTTTGAACTGAGGGGCTATAATGCCGGCAATATCTTCCGGCGTGTGGGACTGGACATAATCCATGCCTTTCTGCAGCGCATTGGTAAATCCCTGGATGACTTTGGGGTTCTTGTCAATATAACTCTGCTTTGCGGAGAATGCAGTGTATGGCACATAACCGCTGTCTGTTCCGAGAGAGGCAACAACATAGCCTTTGCCTTCTTTTTCAAGGTTGGTGGCGCCTGGCTCGAATTCAACCGTAAAGTCAGCCTGCCCTTCCGAGAATGCGGCAGCAGTAGAGCCGAAGTCGATACTCTGGTCGATATTTACATCCTTTGCAGGGTCGATATTGTTCTGGTTAAGGATGTATTCAAATACCATCTCAGGCATGCCGCCTTTGCGGCCGCCAAGCACATCTTTACCTTTGATATCTTCCCAGGTGAAGTCAGGCATCTCTTCCCGGGCTACTAGGAAGTTGCCGGCCCGCTGGGTCAGCTGGGCGAAGTTGACGACGTAGTCGTTGGCGCCCTCGTTGTAGGTGTAGATGGATGCTTCAGATCCCATGAAGCCGATGTCTGCGCTGCCTGAAAGGACTGCGGTCATGGTCTTGTCGGCGCCAAATCCTGTAACCAGATCCAGGTCGATCCCCTCATCCGCAAAATATCCTGCCTCAATGGCTACATACATCGGTGCATAGAAGATAGAGTGGGCCACTTCATTTAAGATGACCTTTGTTGGCTCCTCCTTTGTCTCTTCTTTCTTTGCTTTCGTATCTGAAGATGCGGTTTCTGCGTCATTTTTGGATGAGCAGGCAAGAAGAGAGGTCATTGCCATGGCAACGACGAGTGATACAGCAATGAATCGCTTTTTCATATAATCCTCCTTAAAATTCTAATGCTATAGTATATTCGGCAAAGAAGGATTTGTTACCATCCGTATGGGTTAGCAGATTACGATGATTTTTCGAGGCGTGGTCTGCGGCGGAATACTTCTGGTTGTCGTGGAATAGTATACGATTAGCAGTTTTCCTCCAAGAGAGCATTCGAAGGGCTGGCCATTGGAAGTCACGACTGGCGTGTAACGCTCCAAATTCAATTTAAGAGACCCATCCAGGGCTTCTAGATTATCATCGAAGTAGCCTGCATACATGGTCTCATACGGATTGCGGCGTCCGATAAAGACTGCCTGGTATTGTGGTGGAAATATGAGTGGTATGGGAAGGTTGGCATCATAGAAGGCGGCCACATTCATGCCGGGCCGCAGACGTACTTCATTGATGACGTACGTATCCGGCCCGACAATAAAGTTGCTGATCCCATCAGAATTGCGTATGCTGACCTGCCTCTGGCAGCAGTCATCGCCAAATGCTGTGATGTCCTGGATTACTCCTGTAATTGGAACTAGATTCATGGAAGGCATAATTAATCCCCCGTTTTTGATTAATATATGCCGGGATTATTTGGATTGTTCTTCTGGCTTGATATTGGCTACCTTGGCATTGGGAGGAAGGAAATGGTACAGATCCTCATATGACTCAAGTTCTTCGATGGAGATGGGCTCGGAAGGGATAAGTCCGGTACAGTCCTGCTTGGAAGCCGCATTGGACAAGTAGTCATAATCATCAATAGTTTTCTGGTTTTTCTCATCTTTCATAAGTATATTACCTCCGGTTCTTTGCAAAAATATAAAAAGATTAACATTAGATTGTGTAGAAAAAGAGAAGGGTATACTGTATAATATTTCCATGAGTGTTTAGATTGAAGAAAGAAGGTCCTATTATGAACATTGAAATTGACACGCATACCCATACGCTGGCCAGCGGCCATGCATATAATACCCTCAGGGAGATGGCGGCCATGGCTGCCGAAAAAGGACTTAAAGGACTGGCTATCACCGAACATTCTCCAAAGATGCCTGGAACTTGCCATATCTTCTACTTTCAGAACCTTAGAGTGGTTCCAAGAACCATGTACGGCATCGAACTGCTGATGGGCACGGAGTTGAATATTATGAACGAGCAAGGAGAAGTAGACCTGCCGCAGACTCTATTAAAGGAAATGGATATAGCCATTGCCAGCATGCATACACCCTGCTATGAGGGAGAGAAGACCACGGAGAAGATTACGCAGGCATATTTGAAGGTAATGGAAAATGAATATGTAGATATTATCGGACATCCGGATGATGGAAGATTCCCGGCAGACTACAAGGAACTGGCGAAGGCCGCCAAAAGGACGCATACGCTGCTGGAAGTTAACAATTCCTCGCTCCGTCCTACTGGCTTCAGGGTGAATACACAGGAGAACTGCCTGAAGATGTTAAAAGCATGCAAAGAAGAAGGAGCCATGATCGTGCTTGGAAGCGATTCTCATGTGGATGTGGATATTGCTAATTGCCAGTATGCCGCAGAATTGGTAAAGAAAGCGGATTTTCCAGAAGAATTAGTGGCTAATTCCAGTCTGGAAAAATTGAAGGCTTCTTTAAAACGGAATAAAAAGGTATAGACTTTACAAATTTAGTGTGTTAAAATGTAACAGTAATGAAATTTGTTACAAAGGAGATAATATTATGAGTAAAAAGATTAGGACTGAGGCAGTAGATTATCTGTTTAGTGCTATATTAAGTCTGAAAGATAAAGAAGAATGCTATACTTTTTTTGAGGATATCTGTACGATTAATGAATTGTTGTCATTGTCCCAGAGATTTGAAGTGGCAAAGATGCTGAGAGAACATAAGACATACCTTGAGATTGCGGAGAAGACAGGTGCATCAACAGCGACCATAAGTCGTGTAAATCGTTCGTTAAATTACGGAAATGACGGATATGACATGGTATTCGAAAGAATCAAGACAAAAGAGGAAGAATAAAGAAGAAATAAGGCTGACTGGCCTTATTTCTTCTTTTTATCCTGAATCGGCTCAGGAAGATCATCAATTAACTTTTCAATCAGCAGTTTCTTTACGTATACGTCGAAACTCAGGCTGCAAATGAATGCGAAGAACTGCAAATAATCTTGCTCTGCGTCAGGGGCATCTGCAAAACTGTTAAGCGCCGCATTGTAGGACTTGGCAACATCCTTCTGCAAGTTCTCAATCCGGGATTTCTCCAGTTTGCAGATCTCTTCATAGATAGAAGTAATATTGAAGTCCTTGTGATTATCGAAATGTTTTTCTGTGATCGGCGCTAAAAGCGTCTCGATATCCTTGATGGAAAGAATATTTTTAAAATAGTATATGAATATCATGACCAGGACATGCTCTTTGGAATACTTCTTCTTAACCGGAGGCGGCAGAAGATTATTTTTTGCGTAATTGTTGATCATCGTCTTAGTCAGAATCTTATCGTCCTTATGTCTTTTGGTAGACTGAAGCTGTTCCTCCATAAAGGTAGTTACCTGATCCATGTATAGATCTATATTCGGGATATTCTCCGGTCTCACGTAATCGATTCGCGAGATGCTGAATAGAATGCTGTTCAGCATATCTTTTGTGTCAATTGTCATGTTAATCACCTCAATATAGATATTATATAGTATTAAAAACTAGATGACAAGGGCTTTTTGTCTCTAAGACAGTTTTTACCAGTACATTTTTAATCGGCTTGATTTTAGCGACCAATGTTGATATTCCAATTTTCATGGTTTATAATAGATAAATCTCAACCCGGCAAGCAGCAGTTTGACGGAACTGTCAAGATTTTGGAAGCAGGTAGAGCCTATGATGGAACTATGTCATAAGAAAAGTCAGGAGGAAATGAAAGTATGAGCGTATATTCAATATATTTTAGCCCTACAGGAGGCACGGAAAAAGTAATGGATATTCTTGCAGATGTATGGAAAGTGGATGCGCAGATTGATCTGTCCGTATTAGAAGATGATTATGAGAACTATCAGTTTAATCAAGAAGACATCTGCCTATTCGGCGTTCCGTCCTATGGAGGAAGGGTTCCGGATGCGGCGCTTGCCCGTATTCGGAAGATGAAGGCAGGAAATGCCTCGGCAGTCATGGTGGTGGCATACGGGAATCGCGCCTATGATGATACGCTATTGGAACTTAAAAATGAACTTTGTGAATGTGGGTACCGGGTAAAGGCCGCCATTGCCGCAGTTACAGAGCACTCTATTATGAGGCAGTTTGCAAGTGGACGGCCGGATCAGCAGGATGTAAAGGAATTAAGGGAGTACGCCCGCAAGATTCAGGATTCTATGGCTAAGCCTGGGGATGGGGAATTGAAAGTGCCTGGAAAAATGCCTTACAGGGAATATAATGGGGTACCCTTTAAGCCAAAAGCAAGGAGCAAGTGCACCAGCTGCGGCAAATGCGCGGTGGAATGTCCGGTAGGGGCAATCCCGAAGGATGCGCCGTCAACGGCAGATGATAAGAAGTGCATCTCCTGCATGCGCTGCGTGGCGATCTGCCCCTATGGGGCAAGGACGCTTGGAAAGGTAATGCTGCTTGCTGCGTCTCAAAAGATGAAGAAAGCATGCAGCGGCCATAAGGAGAATGAGTTGTTCTTACCTTAGAAAGTTCAAGAAGGGAAATGTTAGAGATGTTAAAAGCAGTGTCAGCTGCACGATCTGTGCCGTCGCTTCTGGGTTCATGCCCCGGCATTCGACGACACTGCCGGAAAAATTGGATTATATAGACAAAGATGCAGAGTAAGATTTGTGAAATATGCACATATATAGCAGAGGGAAACTTTGGTTACTTTATAACTTAAAAAGCCATTTAGAACATGATATAATGATTTAGAAATATGGTTGTAGTTTTTTCGTGAAGACCATGCACGAAAAAGCCGCAGCCTTTTTTTGTTGTCTTGTACTTGAAGGGGCCTTGCGACGATTATCGTCCAGATCGTATCAGCATTGCTTGCCTCATACTATCTGTTTCACACCAAATCTTTTCGCTTAAGATCATTAATATATTTGGAAGTGAAGATGGGCTGTACAATGAATTAGCCGTACTGTCTTTTTGAATATTCTTAAGTATGATAGCCCTGTGCTGCGTTCAGGATGCTGCGAAAAGAAGAATTCGGGAAAGAGAAGACAGTACTTGTGGAGGCAACATTGCAGCATAGTTAAAGCGGATGATAGAAAAAGACCCGGCAGCATGTTGGGCTGCCAGGCCTTTTCGTGAGGGGGATTATCCTTCAATCGCAATATACTTATTATTTTCGATTGCCTTCATATCTTCACTCTTTGGCACGGAAAGTTTCAAGATTCCATTTTCAAATCTAGCCTTGATGTTGCTTTCCTCTACATTCTCACCGACGTAGAAACTCCGGCTGCAAGAGCCATAGTAGCGTTCACGGCGGATGTACTTGCCGTCTTTATCTTTTTCATCCGTATTCTTATCTGTCGTTGCGCTGATGGTCATATAGCCATCTTTAAGTTCTGCCTTGATATCCTTTTTGTCAAAGCCCGGCATATCAATGTCCAACTCGTAATGGTCCCCGGCATCCTTTACGTCTGTCTTCATTACACTACTGGATGCATGCCTGCGGAATGGAAAATCCATAAAGTCTTCAAATAAACTATCTCCAAAAATACTAGGCATCAACATAAGTCATCTCTCCTTTTCTATGTGAATGCTGTTTGTTTTACTTGTTCTACAAGTAATATAACAGATATAATTAGCACTGTCAATAGATGAGTGCTAATTTTTTAAAAAGCGGGCGACAAAATTTGCCATCAAATATCTGCCTTGCACTTCTTCTCCAAAGAACTTATAATAGAAACAGACTTTTTGGCGGAGGTAAAAACATATATGAAATCTACCGTATTATGTTATAATTTGAAAGGCACGAAAAAGGGAAAGCAGATTGCCATGATCTTTGGGTTTCTTGGATATAAGATACGCCATGTGGATAAAGAAGAGTATGAGGTTCCCATAGGCGTACTGGCGGGGTCAAGCAGTCAGGAGCAGGAGACTGCGCAATATGAAGGAGAAGGTTTTCCGGAAGAGATGCTGGTCATGCATGCCGCGACAGAGGACATGCTAGACAAGGCATTATTCCTGATGAAGAAGGAGAAGTTACAGGTTGGACTGAAAGCCATGGTGACTGAGACCAACCAGGAATGGACGTCTCTTGCGCTTCATGATGAGATACAGAAAGAGCATGAGTATATGAAACAGAGGAAGGAAGAAAGGAAACAGGAAGATTGAGTATATACGATACATTGAATGAACAGCAGAAAGAGGCGGTGCTTCATACAGAAGGCCCGCTTCTGATACTTGCCGGGGCAGGCTCGGGAAAGACCAGAGTGCTGACCCACAGAATCGCATATTTGATAGAAGAGCAGGGAGTAAATCCCTGGAATATATTGGCTATAACCTTTACCAACAAGGCGGCAGGCGAGATGAGGGAGCGTGTGGACAAACTGGTAGGATTCGGCGCGGAGAGCATCTGGGTAAGCACGTTCCATTCCACTTGCGTGCGGATCCTCCGAAGACATATCGATCTGCTGGGCTATGATAATAACTTTACCATTTATGACAGCGATGACCAGAAGACGCTGATGAAAGACGTATGCAAGCTGCTTCAGATTGATACGAAGATTTTTAAGGAAAGAGCTTTGCTTAGCACCATCTCTCATGCCAAGGATGAACTGATTACGCCGGAAGAATTTCGAATCCGTGCAGAAGGCGATTTCAGCCAGAAGAAGATCGCTGAGGTGTATGAGGAATATGAGAAGCAGTTGAGGGCCAACAATGCCCTGGATTTTGATGACCTTCTTGTTAAGACGGTCCAACTCTTCCAGACGCAGGCAGATATGCTGGAATATTACCAGGAACGTTTCCGTTATATCATGGTGGATGAGTATCAGGATACGAATACGGTCCAGTTTGAACTGATCCGGCTGCTGGCTTCGAAGTACCGCAACCTGTGCGTAGTAGGCGATGACGACCAGTCTATCTATAAGTTCCGGGGAGCCAATATCAAGAATATCCTGAATTTTGAGCATGTGTTCGAGGATGCTAAAGTGATCAAGCTGGAGCAGAACTATCGCTCTACCAGCAACATTCTGAATGCTGCCAACGCGGTCATCCGCAATAACCGCGGGCGTAAGGATAAGACCTTGTGGACGGACAACGGGGACGGCGAGAAGCTGGAATTCCGCCAGTTCGATACGGCATACGACGAGGCGGAATATATCGTGGGAGATATCCGGGAGCATGTGGACCGGGGCGAATGTACATACAATGACAATGCTATCTTATACAGGACAAACGCGCAGTCCCGTATCTTTGAAGAAAAGTTCGTGAACGCTAATATTCCTTACAAGATCGTGGGCGGCATCAATTTCTACGCAAGAAGAGAGATCAAAGACCTGCTGTCCTATCTGAAGACGGTAGATAACGGCCAGGATGACCTGGCGGTGCGCCGTATTATCAACGTACCCAAGAGGGGAATCGGACTTACCAGCATTAACCGGGTGCAGGAATACGCCGTCCGGCATGAGGTGGGATTCTATGAGGCTCTGCGGGCCGTGGATCTGATTCCCAACATTGGCAGAGGGGCGTCAAAACTGGAATCCTTCGTGGCGCTGATTGAGCATTTTAAGACGGATGCGCAGGAGATGAGCATTTCCAGACTGATGAAAGAGATTATTGAAGAGACCGGCTATGTAGAGAGCCTTGAGGCTGAAGACAGCGAAGAAGCAGAGGCAAGGATCGAGAATATCGACGAGTTGATGAGTAAGATCGTGGCCTATGAGGATACCTGTGAGGAAATGAATGAACCGTCCACTTTGAGCGGATTCCTGGAGGAGGTTGCCCTGGTGGCGGATATTGACAGCCTGGATGAAAATAGCGACTATGTGGTGCTGATGACCCTGCACAGCGCAAAAGGGCTGGAGTTCCCGCATGTATATCTGGCAGGGCTGGAAGACGGAATATTCCCAAGTTATATGACCATTACGGCAGATGACCCGGAAGAAGTGGAAGAGGAGCGAAGACTCTGCTATGTGGGAATAACCAGGGCAGAGAAGGCGCTGACGCTTACCTGCGCAAGGCGCCGGATGATCCGGGGAGAGACGCAGTATAACAAGATGTCCCGTTTCCTAAAAGAAATACCCATGGAACTATTGTCCACAGGGGCGGTCTTTGAGAAGGAAAAAGAAGAACCCGCCAAGCAGGCAGCGTATATGCAGGCCAGGCAGGCATTTCGGACGAAGGCATTTACAGCACCTAAGCCGGCCAGACAGTTTGGCACTCCGGCCGGGGACGGACCAGGGTATGGCGTAGGCGACCGAGTGCGGCATATGAAGTTCGGGGAAGGAACGGTAACGGCGATTGTGGAAGGCGGAAGAGATTATGAAGTGACGGTTGATTTCGACGGGCCGGGGACGAAGAAGATGTTTGCGACATTTGCAAGATTACAGAAAGTATAGATATAAAAGACGAAGGCGGTGCCGCTCTGGAGGAGACGGCATCGCTTTCTTGTGTCAATAATGTATCCATGGTTTCTGAACAGCTGCCGGCTGTTATCAGAACCCTCAGCCTACGGTACAGTCTGCCGGATGACCTCCGACACAGGCTTCCTGAAGATGGTATAACTGGCTGAATGCCTCGGAATCCAGCAGCTGGGTATAGTTGATGGCTCAGCGACTTCAGCATTCCCATTTCTTTTGCGCAGGAAGTGCAGGAAGCATTCCACACATTTATAACGGTTAGTTCTGATTGTGTGAAAAGGCCCTTGGAGTCCATCTCATATCCGCTCAAAGTCTTTAATTTTATGTTGTCAGAGTCTTTTTCCTGTGTCTGCTGCCGTGTGTCATTTTTTGCGGCTTCATTCTTCGCAGCGTTATTTGCCGGTGCTTTTTAGTGTCGGTGCCGGTTTTCGCACTGCAGGCAGCAGTGAAGATTATCGTCGCCATGAAAAGAGGAAAAAGCATCCTTTTCGTTAAAAAAAGGTTACAGCCATACTGTAATAATAGAAGTTACAGAATGAGATGTCAATAGGTTTTTGAGAAAGTATGTGTCGGATAAAAATTATTGATTTTGGCATAAATATATAGTAATCTCAAAATGATAGTGTTATAATAAATACAATATTTGAACTTGCTATGATAGCAGAAAGGATGTGGGAGCATGAGTAAAGTAGAGGATATCATTGCAGCAACAAAATTAAGCGAGCTGGTGAATAAAAAGGAAGAAGACAGCCATTGTAAGACTGTTCTTTGGATTTTGGCAATCGTAGGAGCAGTTGCTGGAATTGCAGCGATTGCTTACGCCGTATATTGTTTCTTTACACCGGATTATCTGGAAGACTTTGAAGAAGACTTTGAAGATGATTTCGACGATGATTTTTTCAATGATGATGATCAGGTATAAGGGTTAACGGAATAGTCTGAGAACGCAATAGAGGAAGCAGGTTGGAAGCCTAACTGGTGTTAGAAGGGCCTCTTGCCTGCTTTTATCTTGGAAGGAGAAAAGGATGGACGAGCAATGTTATGCACTATTGATAGATGCGGACAACGTATCTGCCAAGTATATCAAGCCTATATTGACAGAGTTGTCTAAATATGGGGTTATCACATACAAAAGGATATATGGAGACTGGACGAGCACGCAGAATTCCAGCTGGAAGGAAGAACTGCTGACCAATTCCATAACGCCAATTCAGCAGTTCAGTTATACCCAGGGGAAAAATGCGACAGATTCTGCCATGATTATAGATGCCATGGATATTTTGTACACGAATGATGTGGATGGATTCTGCATCGTGTCCAGTGACAGCGACTTTACCAGGCTGGTAAGCCGCATCAGGGAGAGCGGAAAGATGGTGATCGGCATGGGTGAGAACAAGACGCCGGAGCCATTCAGAAAGGCATGTGATAAATTTACAATTCTTGAGAACCTGTTAAATGAGCAGGAGCCGGGAAGCCCGAAGACCGAGGATACCCAGGATACGCTGGGCCGGGAGAAGATCGAGATCGAAGACGCGATCATCAAGATGATCATTGAGAACCAGGACAGCAATAAGGCTACGGGCCTGGGCGAGGTAGGAAGCCGCCTGGTTAGCCTGTATCCAGACTTTGACGTTCGTAGCTATGGCTATAACATGCTGTCAAAATTCCTGGAGGAATTCACCAGAATTCAGCTGGTCAAGCATGGAAATATCGTGTCCGTAGCCTTGCGGGAAGACTGGGGTATGAAAGAAGACATTGACGGATATGTGGTTTATATTGTGAAGAAGGCTGGAAAAGACGGCATAGAACTCAGCACCCTTGGAAATAAAGTGTATGAAAAATATAAGGATTTTAAGATCAGCGATTATGGATATGCCCAGTTGAATCAGTATGTTAAGAGCATAGAACATATTAAGGTGGAACAGGTCGGCACCATATTGAAAGCAAAATATATCAAGTAAGGATAGAGGAGAATTACGGCATGAAAAAAGGGCAGGTATACGAAGGAATCATTGAATCAGTAGACTTTCCAAATAAGGGGAAGGTATTCCTACCTGAAGAAGAAAGATATGTAATTGTGAAAAATGGAATTCCGGGTCAGAAGGTCCGTTTTTCCGTCAATAAGATAAGAAAAGGAAAGGCAGAAGGAAGGCTGCTGGAAGTGCTGGAGCCTTCACCTTCGGAGATTGCTCCCTCCTGTCCTCATTTTGGACAATGCGGGGGATGCACTTATCAGAATCTTCCCTATGAAGAGCAGCTTAAGATGAAAGAAGCACAGGTGAAGGCTATGATGGATGAGGCAGTTGAGGGAGATTACTGCTGGGAAGGAATCATGCCGAGCCCTGTAAAGGAGGCCTACCGCAATAAGATGGAATTCTCGTTTGGCGATGAGTATAAGGATGGGCCGCTGGCTTTGGGAATGCATAAAAGAGGCAGTTTCCATGATATTGTGAATGTAATGGAATGCCGAATCGTAGATGAAGACTATCGGAAAATATTGGCATGTACCCTGGGTTTTGCCAGAGAGACGGGGCTTCCTTACTACCATCGTATGCGCCATATAGGATATTTCCGTCATCTGCTGGTCAGAAAGGCCGTAAAGACCGGGGAGATCCTGATCGATATCGTGACAACGACAGAACATAACTTTATTGAAGAAGCAGGTGGAAATCAGTGGGTCAGCCAACTGCTTTCTCTTGAACTGGACGGAAAGATCGCCGGCATACTGCATACGATGAACGATAGCCTAGCGGACGTGGTAAAGGATGATGGGACCGAGATTCTTTACGGGCAGGACTTTTTCTATGAAGAACTGCTGGGACTGAAATTCAAGATTACGCCATTTTCCTTCTTCCAGACCAATTCCCTTGGGGCGGAGGTTCTATATGAGAAGACCAGGGAGTATATCGGAGAGACCAAAGACAAGGTTATCTTTGATCTGTACAGCGGGACAGGTACCATTGCCCAGATCGTGGCTCCTGTGGCAAAGAAGGTCGTAGGCGTGGAGATTGTCGAGGAGGCGGTGGAGGCTGCAAGGGAAAATGCGGCGCTAAATGGCCTGGATAATTGTATCTTCTGGGCAGGAGACGTTTTGAAGGTCATCGACGAACTGGGCGAGGTGCCGGATGTTATTATCCTTGACCCGCCAAGAGACGGCGTACATCCCAAGGCGCTTGAGAAAATTACCAACTTTGGCGTGGAGCGGATGGTGTATATTGCATGCAAGCCTACCAGTCTGGCCAGGGATCTGGAGATGCTACAGGGGAGAGGATACCGGGTGGAACGGATGGGATGCGTGGATCTCTTTCCCGGGACAGTGCACGTGGAGACGGTATGTTTATTGTCCAAACTCAATGTCGAGCATCATATTGAGGTGGAACTCACGATGGACGAGCTTGATTTAACGGCTGCGGAGAGCAAAGCTACCTATGAAGAAATCAAGGGTTATGTACTGGAGCATACCGGACTCAAGGTCAGTAGCTTGTATATCGCTCAGGTGAAGCAGAAATGCGGTATCATCGAGCGAGAAAACTACAATAAACCGAAGTCCGAGGATGCAAGACAGCCTATATGCCCACCCGATAAGGAAAAAGCAATCAAGGAGGCGCTTCTGCATTTCGGCATGATCTAAAGGAGGTCAAAATGAAGCGATTACTTTCTTGTGAGTTCAACATGGATACGGCTTGTGTGGAGCTGAAATTCAGTGACGGCAGTATGATTGCCATTGACACCATTGCCGTAGAGAACGAGGTTGCCGACAATATGTATCAGCGGTCGGAGCTTGATTATCTGATTTACAATGACCCGATAGGATATGCAGACCTTGTGCTGAACGGAGATCCCATAACCTATCTGAAAACAGTTACGGAATATAAACCTTTGGATTGAAAAACGCAATAAGCAAACGATGGAGAAAGAACATGAAAATACTGGTAATTGATGCACAAGGTGGCGGCATCGGAAAGCAAGTTGTAGCCGCTGTGAAAAAACAACTCCCTGAGTTGACTATTACTGCTGTTGGCACTAATAGTATAGCAACAGCGGCTATGCTGAAAGCCGGAGCAGACCATGCTGCAACGGGTGAAAATGCGGTTGTTGTTGGATGTAAAAAAGCAAATGTTATTATTGGCCCGATTGGAATTGTTATTGCTGATGCAATGTTTGGAGAAGTAACACCTGCTATGGCGACTGCTGTTGGTCAAAGTTCAGCTAAAAGACTGTTAATTCCTGTTAATCATTGCGATAACATAATTGCTGGTGTTTCAGACCTATCAGTTGGACGATTAATAGACAGCGCTATAAAAGAACTGGAAGCGTTGTATAAAGAAAAACAATAATTGCAAAATATTTAGCATAGGTATTGACATTTTAGAACGAATATGTTATACTTGCGCCAAGTGTAAGCGCGAAGCTTGCGAGAAAACACAGAAGTGTTTGTTCCGATGTTATTATTAAGTGGCAGATAATGTATGCATATGAAGGCATACGGCTTTTCAAGAAGAAAGGCTGTATGCCTTTTTCTGTTTTACATGGGAATTCGCTATAATAACAATCAAAAAAATTTTGGAGGTACATAATTATGGCATGTTTTCTTATTCCGGCTGCAGAAGCAGTTATTACTACCGTTGCTACAAAGGTGATAAAGTCCAAGGAAAAAGAAGAAACGATGAAGGTTTCTTTTTCGGATGGAACAATTGCTGATGCAACGAAAATCAAATTCTCCACAAAACTCGGTTGGTTGAACAAGTTACTGTGGGGCGGCTCTGCACTACTCGCTTTTGAACACGTATGGCATGGTGAAGTTGTTCCTTTCTTCCCATTCCTTACAGCAGTTGAAAACGGAGAAACAGCAGAAATGCTTGCAGAAATGGGTAGTGCTGGTGTTATGATGGCAGTACTAGTTACGGCCGTATGGGTTGGTATGCTGGCAGTATCGTCTATTGTTGAAAAGAGAGCGATAGCAACACCCAATATCGCTATGGAGGGTACAAAGGCATGACACTTTTAACAACTGTTTTTGCAGCAATCATTTGTACTATCATTTGGTATAAGGGTGCTCCCAAAAGTGAGATGAAGGTCGGTACACTCTGTTGGATGTACTGGGGTGCATCACTCATGTGGTTGATTGATGCAGTTTTTGAATATGCTGAGCTTGGGGCTGAATTCTTTGCTCCTGCACCGATTGATATGCTCAACGATTTCTATCTTGGCTTGTCGGTTGTAGCGCTGGGACTTATCATTTGGCTTATTATCTTACTTGTTAAAGATCCGAAGGGTGTTGTTAAAGAGGCACTATTCAAGAAAAAATAAGAAATAGATAATGGGTGGCTCTGTGCTTTTTGCAGATCCACCCATTTGTCTTACAGAGGTATCTATGAATTTACATGAGTTTTTTACGGACCATCCAAGAGTGGCAATTGCTTTTTCCGGAGGAGTTGACTCGGCATATCTTTTATATGCAGCTAAGCAATATGCGAAAGACGTATGCGCCTATTATGTGAAATCAGCTTTTCAACCACAGTTTGAGCTGAATGATGCTTTGCACATTGCCACTGATTTGGGTGTGAAAATGGAAATAATAGAATTAAATATTCTTGCCGATGAAAAGATTGCAGCCAATCCGTGGAATCGTTGCTATTATTGTAAAAAACAAATCTTTACAGCCATTGTTAAACAGGCACAGGCAGACGGATATACTGTTTTACTTGATGGAACCAATGCGTCTGATGACGAAGGAGACCGCCCGGGCATCCAAGCTATTCATGAGTTAAATGTACTTTCACCTCTACGGCTGTGTGATCTGACAAAAACAGAAATACGCAGATTGTCTAAAGAAGCGGGATTGTTTACATGGAACAAACCGGCATATGCTTGCCTTGCGACCAGAATTCCTACAGGACAGCCAATCAGTGAATTTTTGCTTCTCAGAACAGAGTTAGCAGAAAACTTTATGTTTAAAAAAGGTTTTTCTAATTTTCGTATCAGAACGATTGGGGAAACCGCTAAAATCCAGATCACATTACAGCAGCTTCCGTTGCTGTTGGATAACAGAAAAGAAATCTTGGATGAACTGAAGAAGAACTATGCATCGGTTTGTCTTGATTTGGAGGTGCGGAATGAAAACTGAAATAAAGCAACTGCTTGAATCGGTCAAAAATGGAATAATGACCGTTGATGAAGCCCTGCTTCAAATAAAAACAAAGCCATTTGAAGATGTTGGGTATGCAAAGGTTGATTTGCACAGAAAAGCCCGTCAAGGTGTAGCAGAAGTAATTTATGGAGCTGGAAAAACTGCGACACAGATGATAGGAATTATTGAAACTATGCAGCGCAACGGACAAAATTGCATCTTGATTACTCGTTTATCTCCAACAGCTGCAGATGAAATTCGTGAGAAGGTTTCATTACGATGTTTTCCAGAAGCTCACATTGGAATTATTGGTGAAATGCCGAAACCGGATGGTATCGGAAAAATTGTCATAGCTACCGGGGGAACAAGTGATATACCCGTAGCAGAAGAAGCTGCTCTGACAGCGGAAGTGTTGGGAAATGAAGTAGTTCGTTTGTTTGATGTAGGTGTTGCTGGCTTGCATCGTCTTCTTTCTCATTTGGACGATATTATGAATGCATCGGTTATCATTGCTATAGCGGGTATGGAAGGTGCGCTTGCAAGTGTAATCGGCGGGCTTGCGGATTGTCCTGTGATTGCTGTCCCTACAAGCGTCGGATATGGTGCCTCATTCGGAGGACTCTCTGCTCTTTTATCCATGCTGAATTCCTGTGCAAGCGGCGTGTCTGTGGTAAATATTGACAACGGCTTTGGGGCAGGATATTTAGCGAGCATGATCAATCATATGGAGGCAAAATAAAATGAAAACATTGTATTTAGATTGTGGTATGGGTGCAGCGGGCGATATGTTGACGGCTGCTTTGCTTGAACTTCTACCCGACAGAAATGCGTTCCTTGCTGAATTGAATAACATAGGCATACCCGATGTCATAGTGACCAGTGAGGTATCCACGAAATGTGGAATTCAAGGCACACATATTACAGTAAAAGTAAATGGCGAAGAAGAAACCGAAGAAATGCATGATCATGGACACAATCATTCCCACGAGCATGGTCATGAGCATACGCACGAGCATAGCCATAACCATACACATGAGCACTCTAATGACGCTGCTCATACACACCACCACAGCGGTATGCATGAAATAGAGCATATCGTCAGTAATTTGCGAGTATCAGAAAAAGTGAAAAAGGATATTTTGGAGGTATATTCGCTTATTGCAGAAGCCGAGAGTAACGCTCGCGGTGTTCCTGTCACAGAAATTCATTTTCATGAAGTTGGAACAATGGATGCGGTCACAGATATAACAGCTGTCTGTATGCTTATTGACCGTCTTTCTCCCGAGCAAATTTTGGCTTCTCCTGTTCATGTAGGCAGTGGTCACGTAAAGTGTGCACACGGAATTCTTCCTGTTCCTGCTCCTGCGACAGCATATATATTACGTGATGTCCCAATCTATGGCGGTGGAATTAAAAGTGAATTATGCACGCCTACCGGAGCTGCATTATTGAAACACTTTATTACAAAGTTCGGAGAAATGCCGGTTATGAGAACGGCAGCAATCAGTTACGGAATGGGTAAGAAAGATTTTACTGCAGCAAACTGTGTTCGGGCAATACTTGGGACATCGGAAGATTCAGGTGACACAATTACTGAACTCTGTTGTAATCTGGATGACATGACTGCGGAAGCGATAGGCTTTGCTGAAAAACTATTCTTTGAAGCAGGAGCATTGGACGTATATACAATTCCTGTTCAAATGAAAAAATCACGTCCTGGAATTCTGCTCTCGGTTATGTGCCATGAAAAGGACAAAGAGCTTATTCTTCGCTTGATCTTCAAGCATACCACTACATTGGGTGTGCGTGAGAACATCAGCCGCCGCTATACACTTTCCCGTTCAATTGTGTCGGTACCAACAAAATACGGAAATGTACGCAAAAAGGTTTCTGCCGGATATGGTGTAACAAAAGAAAAATATGAGTTTGATGATATTGCTCATATTGCAAGAGAAAATGAAATGAATCTTTTTGATGTATCTGAGCAAATCAAAAAACAGGAGAATTAATTATGGAAGTATCAAAATATGCTTCTATTGAAAGTCAACTTGGAAATGCCCCCTGCTTCTGTGAGGATACAGAAGAAATGTTTTGGCTGCGGGAGTCAGATGACTACAAAAGTCGAGTGCGGCTTGGAAATCTGCTTTCAAAGCAGTACCGTTTTAGAGAAGCAATAGATGCATATCATTCCGCAGAAATGATTCGTTCCGATGATCCATTGTTGTATGTTTCTATAGGTGGAGCGTATTTAACCTTGCGTCGATTTGATGAAGCGAAAAAGGCGTATGACAGAAGTTTTGTGCTTAGCGGAAATGAAAAGGCCGTTGCATACCCTATGGGTATATGGCTTTATCTGCAGGGAAACTATAAAGGCGCAGCAGAAATGATTAAAAAAGTTTTGCCCTGCACAGATGAGATGAAAATTGCAATCATCTATTGGAACGCCATTTGCTGTATGCGTGTAAATATGTCAGATGATCTACTGGCAACATATAATGAAAATATGCAGGTCGGACATCATACGGCATATAAATTAGCGGTAGAAGTGTTTCTTGGTAAAATATCGGTTGAGGAAGCACTTCTACAATCTGAAAAGGATGCAGATGACTTGAATGCGGTCGTTGCTATGTATGGCATTTCAGTTTATCTTGAACATCGTGGTAACAAGACTGATGCAGATAAAGTTATGAAGGCATTGCTCGAACGAGATTCCATATGGCCATGTATTCCGTATCTTGCTGCGTGGAGTGACAAGCAAATGGCAGAGTAATGCAGCATCTGTAAAAAAAGCAAGTGTCCAGAGGGATGCAATCCCTTTGGCTCTGGGTTTCCAATAGGGGCGAGTAGCATCCCTGTTGGCACACGATTTTGCTTGCAAAGTCTAGTGTGTTATACCTTTTGCGACCGCTGACGCTTGAAAGGGGCTGCCGCCATACCGGGCAGGATATTTCAAGTGGCAGCAGAATGGGCGGATTTTGAGGATGAGCAATCCGAAATATCCGTCTGTTCGGGTGTAGTTGTCACAGAAAATCTTGGAGCACAGCGGAGAGATTTTGTGGGGCAACGGGGTCGCAAGAGGTATATAAAAACCCGCCGCAGCGACGCATCCCCGTTCCTCCGTTTCTCTCGTTTGCTCTCGTCACAGTTCCAGCACCATCGTCAATTTCTTCGGCAACTCGCCAAAAGGAATTTTCAAAATATGGCGGATGGCAGCTTTGGCAAAAACTTTCGTCTTACAAAAATCACCGTCAGCCAAATTTACAATTTCCGCACTCTCGCTTGGAAAGTCAAATTGTATTTTGCCCCATTCATCGTCCTCGTTGCTATACCGATGTACAGCTTTGTACTCGTAAGCGGTGAGGGCGATTTTTTTGTTTTTCTCAGTTAGCTTCAATTCTACAAGACTCAGAACACCGGCATCCACCAGAAGTCTCGTCAGCTTCTCCACGGTTTTCTTATAGAATTTTTCTGCACCGCTGGTGGTGCTATACTCATAGTCGGTTGCCATCTTTTCAAAAGAAGCTCGTTCCGCCCATGAGTCGACACGCCCGCATCTCATGCAGATGGCATTTCGCATTTCAAGGAAATCCTGCTCCTGGTAATTGAGCTTATGAAAGGCTGCTTGTACCGCATCTGCTCTGATGCCATTCCACAGGATCTCGGCATAATTCCAACTATCGTCACGGGTAACGTCCTCACCGGTTTCTTCGCCGTCCTCGTCCTGCATGGTGGAATAGAATGGCACACGACTTCGGTTTTGCCTTGCCAGCGTCAGATATTCGGCTGCAGTTTCCTCGGTGCAATTCTGCTCGGCGGCGTATTGGGTAATGACTTCCTTGGTGGTCTTGCCGGAATTGTTGTAAAGCCACGCAATGCCACGGGCGGCTTTGTATTCATCCAACGATTTGAATGAGCCTGTTTCTTCATAACGGCGACAATCCAAAAGTGTGTTGCCTATGAAGTGATGGGCATAGGTTAGGAAATCCGCCCCCTTGTCGGGATCGTAATTCTGCAAACATTCCAAGAGCGCAAGCACGACGCTGAGCTTGTAATCCATAAAGCGCAATGGGTCATATCGGTCGATGCCCTCGGTCAGCAGAAAACGGTACACTCGCTTGTTCAGCCTCGGCTCGTAGTGATGCAGAAAGTATGTAAAGTAGATCGGGTCATTTTCACGGATAGCGGAAACGATGTAATCATTGATGCTCTCCACCATGGGCGGCACAGGATCAAGACGGAAGATGCGCCCTGCCTGCCGCATGGTCATGGCTCCCTCGGGTACAGCGAATTTTGCTGTGCTGGCATATTCATCGGTATTCCAGAAGCGTTCTTCTGACATCAGCGGCGCACCTCCTCTCTGAAAATCAGTGTGTAAAAAAATCTTTAGAAAGCTGGAATTTTCACTTGCTCTCAAACCTCTTTTTCAAGGTTTCGTAATGATTTTTGTTGGACTTATCTCCGTTATTATCGGGGAATAAGCAGTACGGCAAACTGTCCGTTTCTCTGTGCTTAATGACACATTGGCAGCATTTTCCGTGGTTGGGGCAGGTCAGTTTGGGACAGATGCACTCCTTGACGTTCGGACATTCACTCATAGATATTTTCTCAAAAGGGTTTCAACCTCGGCTGATTTCAGTACCTTGCCGAACACAGCAACTTTTTCATTTACCACGATTGCGGGCATAGACATTACACCATAAGCCATTACTTTTTCCATATCGGTTACATACTCAACCTCAACAGACAAGCCCATATTGGCAACTGCGGTCTTTGCATTTTCGTATTGGTCGTGGCAGGATTTACAGCCTGCACCTAAAACCTTGATACAGCAAATACCCTCAACGGCTTCACCGTAGCAAGAGTTTGTGTTTTCAACGGGTTCCTGTGCTTCACAACTGCAGGAGCAACAACAGGATTTCTTTTCTTCCTTTTTCTTTCCAAAATTAAATAGTGCCATAATGACAACCTCCTATATTTTTATAAAATTAAGCCTTGAATCGCATTAAAGAAATAGCCAACGATAATAATTCCGGCAGCGCAGATGCCGATAAAGATACCGAGCAGTTTCGGCTTGATTGCCTTTTTCAGCATAATCATTGACGGGATGGACAATGTTGTGACACCCATCATAAAAGCAAGGACAACACCGAGATTTGCGCCCTTTGCCAAGAGTGCTTCTGCAATCGGGATTGTACCGAAGATGTCAGCGTACATCGGGATACCGACAATGGTTGCAATAATAACACCAAAAGGATTGCCTGTGCCGAGAATTTTGACTATCAAATCTTCGGGTATCCAGTTATGGATAAATGCACCGATCCAGAAGAGCGAAAACAACCGTTTCAGCCGAGCAGACCTTGAAAGCAAGCTGCTAATGGTGGATGACGACATGGACATGAGCGCCTTCGTCTATGAAGCTTAAGAATGCTGGTGTGGATGGATATCCTCTGTCCATGACAACTAAATATGGATATCTGTCACCTATAGTATCCTTTATTCCCTTTAGCTGTTCCTGGGCTACTCGCATTTCATCAAATTTAACAGTATTAATACTACTTTCCAGTATAAAGCGATTGAGAACATCATAAATACATCCTAATCCAATCTGAGCACATGGTTTTCCTCCCCTTACCGAAGCACTGCCATATTTTTCTACAGTTTCGTTAGTGGTTGGAATATTTATATCTGATCCATCGGCCGCAAGAACTAAAAAGCCTTTGTAGGTATATGGCTCGATTTCTAAATCTTGATAAAAGTTTTTATTGTGCTCTTGATAAAGATACTTAAAGGCGTCTGGATTGGATGAGAAAGGAAAAACGCTGATTTCAGCAAAGGGAAAGACGGTTTTGAAGCCCTCTTATAGTGTGTTGCAGGATGATTTTTTCCATGCGATGCGTGCTGCCGGATACACCGATGTGGAACGTGGGGAGCGTGGCAGTACCGAGGAGCATTTGACCGTGACACAGTTTAAGGTAGCACAGGAGCAACAGCGATTGGAAGATATCACTGCACAGGTGGAGAAATCCCAGCAGACATTAGCAAAAGCGGATGCCGCCAAAGAGAAAAAAGAAAAAGAATTATCGGCTCTTGAAGAAAAGACTAAGGTAGCAAAGCAAGAAGCCTTGATAATCATGGAAATTGAATCCATGGGAAAGAAAACACTTACCGGAAATATTACTATGACACAGGCGGAGTGCCGCACACTAAAAGAGTATGCAGTCAGTAGCTTTGCAGAAAAAGCAGAGAAACTGAAATACAAGCAACAATATGAGCAGGCAACAAAAGAAGCCCATATTTGGAAAAAGAAATATATCAATCTGAAAGAAAAAGCCCAGCCTTATCTGGATGCACTGGAAATTGCATCGGAAAAGGTTCGGGCTTTTCTTTCTGTCATCCTCGCAAGAGGAAAAATGGAACCTGAAAGAAAACAGCCAACCCATAGTCGTAAAAGAGATATGGAAATTTAATGGAGGAATTGCCTATTGAGTAAATATTATGATGATGCAAGATATAATGCGGCATTTGACCGTTGTGTGGATGTAATGACCCGATTGATTCAGAAATACGGTCATCAGGTCTTAGAGGAAGAGGATGTTCAGACAATGACAGAGCATCAGGGAGAGGAGAAGCAGTCGATTATTGATAAGGCTGCTTAAAAGTTGGATTACACGTTGCGTATTTACAAAAAGCCATGCTATAATGAATACGCAACGTGGTATTTTTTTCGTTGTGGGGAATTTGACGAAACTAATTATTAAAAAAATTAACCTAAATTGGAGGTATATTTTATGAATACGATGGATAATATCGAGCTTATTAAACAAGCGTACTCTCTTATAAAGAATGAATACACTTTTCATAAAAGTACGATGTATTTACAAAATTCGATTTGGGATGGAGTATCTGGAGATGACCATCTCAAATTAGATTATAAGTTAAAAGCTATTCGACAGGATTTTGCTAAAATATTGGTTATAATGAACTCCATCAATACAACATATTTGAAATATCAGCAGGATGAATTTGATGCATCTTATTTTTCGATGATGAGTGAGCAAGCAACAGAAGAATTAGGGTGCTTTATTGAATACTTATTTGCAAAATATCGTGTTTTATTAGAATATATTCAGCAAATTATGGAAATTTGTATTCCACCTCAATTCAATGATACTCAGAAAAATGAGTATATCAAGCTAAAGAAAGCCCACACTAAATATAAATTTTTGTTAAAATATGTAGCTGAAAATATTGAAGATTCAAGTGGTGTGTTAAATATGGAGTGGTTTCAAAATATTCGGATAGATAGAGATTTTATAATTCATGATGGTGCTACTTGCCTTGTTTTTGGGGATAAAGAGAATTTATTATTTAAGGTCATGACTACAGACGCATTGGATAAAGAAGATGTCGAACCTGACATGTTTTATTTAAATGCTAACGGATTAATTTACTATGTACGTTATTGGGGTCTGCAGATTTCGAAATTAATTATTTTTGCTGAAATGATAATGCAATTTTTAATCAAAATTGGTAATATGCCTGTGGGTAAAAAGGAACAAATAGATTGGAGTTTGTCAAAAGGCAGAAATAGATTTATCGATAGTGACGGAACAGAACTCAATGATAAACAGGATGTTTTAGATGAAATGCTGAAAAACTTAATCAGTATGGAAATTTTGTCCTGAAATTCGAATTTACAGGATATAGGAAAAGGAAACATTTAAGCAAGTATAAGACTCTCCCATAAGGAGGAAATGTAGGAGAAAAATGGATTGCAAAACGAAAATTAAAGAATTAAGAGAATTGACGGGTATGAACCGTAAAGAATTTTGTGAATATTTTCAGATTCCGTATAGAACGGTCACAGAGTGGGAATTGGATAATCGTCATGCACCAGAATATGTCTTACGGTTGTTAGAATATTATATCCACATGGAAAATATTACAAAGAAATCAAAAGAGGAAATAGAAAAAGAGGATATTTGAAATACATAATGAGGAGGATGAAATGGCTAAGAAAACGGTAAAGGAAACGATTCATGCCAAAGGAATAGACATTGGCATTTATACATCTGATTTTCAAAATGAATACATTTCATTGACGGATATTGCAAAATATCGTAATGAAGATGACCCTCGTTTTGTAATTCAGAACTGGATGCGTAATCGAAATACAGTTGAATTTCTTGCAGTATGGGAAGAATTACACAATCCGGATTTTAACCGTGTGCAATTCGAGGCGGTTAGAAGTGAAGCAGGGTTAAATCGCTTTGTTATGACACCTACAAAATGGATTGAAACAACAAATGCTATAGGAATTGTATCGAAAGCAGGACGTTATGGTGGTACATATGCTCATAGTGATATAGCAATGGCTTTTGCAACATGGATTTCACCAGAGTTTCAGTTGTATATTATGAAGGACTATCGGCGACTGAAAGAAGATGAAAATAGCCGTTTGTCATTGAATTGGAATCTTAATCGTGAAATTGCAAAAATTAACTATCGTATTCATACAGATGCCATAAAGGAAAATTTGGTTCCACCAGAGCTTACACCAGAACAGATTTCTTATACCTATGCCAGTGAAGCTGATTTGCTGAATGTGGCATTGTTTGGTAAAAGAGCAAAGCAATGGCGTAACGAGAATCCGGAAAAGAAAGGTAATATTCGTGACGAAGCAAACTTGAATCAGTTATTAGTATTGGCAAATATGGAAAGTTATAATGCTATTCTGATTGAACAGGGAAAAATACAATCAGAAAGATTGATTCTTTTGAGAGAATTGGCGATTAAGCAGATGCAGACCTTGTCAGCAATCAATAATACAGCATTGGCAAGATTACCGGGAGGAGATGTGGATTGAAAAGAAATGTAAAATGTTATATTTATACCCGTGTTTCTACTGCTGTACAAGTAGATGGATACAGTTTAGATGCCCAACGTGATAAGCTACGGAAGTATGCTGCATACGAAGATATGATTGTTGCCGAAGAGTATTCTGACGAAGGCTTTTCTGGAAAGAATATTCAAGGGCGACAGGAGTTCCAGAGGATGTTAAATGACATTCAGGAGAATAAAGATGGTGTTTCCTATGTTCTTGTATTTAAGCTCTCCCGATTTGGTAGAAATGCGGCAGATGTTCTAAATTCTTTACAGCTTATGCAGGATTTTGGAGTGAATCTGATATGTGTGGAAGATGGTATTGATAGTTCAAAGGATGCCGGAAAATTGATGATTTCCGTATTATCCGCTGTTGCAGAAATTGAGCGAGAGAACATTCGTACTCAAACCATGGCAGGTAGGGCAAAAGGCTCGTGAAGGGAAATGGAACGGTGGTTTTGCCCCTTATGGCTATAAGTTGGAGAATGGAAATCTTGTCATTGCAGAAGATGAAGTAGAAGTTATCCGAGTGATTTATGACCGTTATATCCATACAAATGAAGGTGTTGCAGGAGTTGCAAAGTATCTGAATCGTAACGGTTATATAAAGAAACTGAGACAGAATAACACCATACCCGGATTTTCAAGCAATTTTGTAAAGGATGTGTTGGACAATCCTATTTATATGGGGAAAATAGCTTATGGCAGACGAAGAACCGAAAAGAAGCAAGGAACACGAAACGAGATGCACGTAGTAGAGCAATCGGAGTTCAATGTTTATGAGGGGCAGCATGAAGTTATTATATCCGAGGAAGATTGGGCATTGGCACAGGAGAAGCGAAAACGCAATGCTTTCAAAAGGGAAAAGGTCAATAACCCAGACCACGCACATATTTTGTCGGGTATCTTAAAATGTCCTTGTTGTGGTAAAAACTTGTATGGTAATATCGCCAAGGCTCATAGTAAAGACAATAAAACAAGATATTATTACTATTGCAAGAATACAGTCACACCAACAGGGCATGAGTGTAGTTTCCGATTAAACATTGAGCAGACAGAAATCAATAAAATGGTAGCAAAGATTATTTCTGCTATGGTAAATAAGCCACGATTTGTAGAAGCTATCAAAGCGAAGATTGGAACGGCTGTTGATACGGTAGACATGGAAAAGCAGCTTGATGTTTTGAAAGGGCAATTAAAGCAGGCATTTGGAACAAAAAGCCGAATAGAGTGTCAGATGGATACCTTGGATATTAACGATGCTCATTACGATAGAAAAATTTTAGACTTGCAGAGACGTTATGATGAACAGTATGATACCATAGAGGAAATCGAAGGGCAGATTGGAGAACTGCAAGGACAGATTCGCAGTATTCAGCAGGAAAAAATATCCGGCGATAATATCTATCAGCTTTTATTGGCATTTGATGAAATCTATGATTCTGCAACAGAGGTAGAGCAAAAAGAATTTATGAAAGCCTTTATTGAGCGAATTGATATATTCCCGGAAAAGAGGAAAGATGGCTGTTGGATAAAGAATATCGTATTCAATTTTCCTGTTCCGGTTGATGGGAAAGAAGTAAAAGAACTTCCCTTGGAATACGAAACAACTGTCGAGACGATCTGCTTACTGTCGAGAAAGGCCCGATAAATCAAAGGATTTCGCTATTATGGGAATAAAATAGATGTGTATTTCTGTTTCCGAAGAGTGATGATATAACAGAAGGTTTACCCCAGGGGATAGGCTTTGGGGAATATCCAAAAGCATGTTCCTATTATGGACGGTATATCATAAATGTAGTAAACTAAACTTACCAGAAAACAGAATTTCGGAGGAATAGCGGTGGGGAAAAAGACGGAACAGTCTCAAAAAGTATATAATGAGATGGCGTGGGAATATGATTCTGCCCCGGAGGGCAGATACACAAGACCCCATAAAGAAGAAATTATTAAAAAGGCAGCGCTCAGGGATGGAGATAATATTCTGGACGTTGCCTGCGGAAATGGATATTTGCTTGGAGAGCTTTCCAAAAAGGCGAGAGTCAATGCTTTTGGCGTAGATATTTCTGAAAATATGATTGCCTCTGCCAGAGAAAGATACCCGGCATGTACATTTACGGCGAGTTACTGTATTCCTCTCAGTTTTGAAAATGAGAGTATGGATGTCATAACGGTGTCTTGTGCATTTCATCACTTTGAAACACCCCAGGTCTTTGCCAATGAATGTATGCGGGTATTGAAGAAGAATGGAAAAGTCCTTATTGCTGAACCATTTTTTTCTCCAGTGGTGCGTTGGCTTGCCAACACGGTAGTATTTCCATTTTCCAAAACAGGTGATGTGAGGGTGTATAGCCAAAAGGAACTTCAATTATTTTTTGAATCGGCTGGATTTACTGATATTGAATCGTACACAACAGGTACAGTGTTATTTTTTTCAGCAAGAAAATAAATAACAATTCGCTGGATTGTAAAGAGATAATAGGAGCTGATTGCAAATGAAGATGCCAGAAAAGATAGAGCCTGTCATGTTTGCCCCCTGTGGGATGAACTGCCTGGTTTGTTATAAGCATTGTTATCATAGAAAGCCATGCGCAGGCTGCCTGAAAAGTGACCAGGGAAAACCAGAGCATTGCCGGAAATGCAAGATTAAAGATTGCGTGGCAAAGCGGCAGATTACATATTGTTTTGAATGCCCTGAATATCCCTGTAAGCAGATAAAGCGGTTGGAAAAAAGTTATAATATCCGCTACCATGCCAGCTTGATGGGAAACAGCCAAATGGTAAAGGAGCAGGGAATGGCCGGATTTCTTGCACGGCAGAAAGAGAAATATACCTGCCTGGAATGTGGAGGAATTATTTCAATCCATGATGCAGAGTGCAGTGAGTGCCAATACAAGCTAAGTGATAAATAGAAGCATAGGGAGAACTGAGATGATTGATATAAAAGATATAAGCCATGCGCCGTCGCTTGGGGAAATTGGCGCTTATATTGGATTTCCGTTATTTGATACGTTTTGTCAATACATGGATACGGAATATAAAGCAATCCGTAAAATCGAATATAGTAAGGATGTCTGGGCGCGCGGGTGGAATGTAAAATTTAAAAAGTCTGGGAAATCCCTATGTGTTGTCTATCCGAAAGACGGATATTTTACAGTTCTGGTTGTGGTGGGCAATAAAGAGAAGGAACATGTGGAAAATCAACTTCCGCACTTATCGGAGGAAATCCAGGAGTTGTATCAGAATACAAAAGAAGGTAATGGACAAAGATGGTTGATGATTGACGTGCATTCAGATGATTGTGTTTATGGAGATGTATTGCAGCTTATCCATATTCGTAGAATCAGTAAATGAAAATTGACACAAACATGAGGGTTGAAAATAAAGGAATTGTGGGTGAGCAAATCAGACTGATGGAGGTAGATTGGCTGGAACCTGATACGCAACTAAAGTTTACAAAAGTCATATAAATATGTCGCGTTTAGTTGGTGGAGTCTACACGCGCCCTTGGGTATAATTAATATAGAAACTATCGAAAGAGGGTGCGAAATGAGAGTGATAAAAATCATTTTAATTATTATTCTGATAATTGCTGCCGTAGGTACGATAGTATTCAGTATATATTGGTATCGTAACATCCATTGGTATAATAAATATGAGAAGGCTTTGCATGAGGTTCACGCTACAGAAAAGCAGATTACATTACCGACCGGAAGCATCATCAATTACGGAGAGGTTGAAAATGATAAACCGCCACTTCTCCTGATTCACGGACAGATGGGCATATGGGAGGATTATGCGCTTGTCATGCCTGAACTAGGCAAAAAATGGCATATTTATGCTGTTGATGTATATGGACACGGAGAATCATCACACGATGAAAGTCTCTATTATCTCGGCGTGAACGGTGACGATCTGATATGGTTTATCAACAATGTCATCGGCAAGCCTACAGTTGTTGCCGGACATTCCAACGGAGCTATCACGGCAGCATATGTTGCGGCATACGGCGGTGGCAACATTGCGGGTGTGGTGCTTGAAGACCCTCCGGTATTTTCAACCGAGGGAGAAGGCTGGGAGGACAGCTTTGCCTATAAGGATACGTACAAGCCTTTGCATGATTACAATAAGTCGGATAAGACGGAGTGCTGGGAAGCTTATTACCTCCGTCACTGCTACTGGGGGCAGCTGTATATGAAAAATGCAATGCCGGGTATTGCTGATTATGCTCAGAAATATCATGACAAGCATCCTGATGAGGCTGTGAAGATTGGGTATCTGCCTTCTTCTATTTGGTATGTGTTTGAATATGCCATAGAGTATGATTTTGCATATGGAGAGCGTTTCTATGACCTGAGCTGGAATCATGGCCTCAGGCACGAGGATATCCTGTCGGATATTGAAATTCCATGCGTGTACATTCACGCGAAGGAACAGGTGGATGATAATGGAACATATCTCTGCGCTGCTTCCCGCGAGCAGGCTGAGCGTGCCGTTTCTTACATCGGAGATAATTGCAGCCTGTTGGAGACGGATACAAGTGATCATGTAATTCATACCGTTCATAGTGATTTCTATATCCAAGCCGTTAATACATTGCAGAAATGAGGATTTTGATTTGCTGAAAGGGAATCTGATCATGCTGCGAAAATTGAAAGGTTTTTCGCAGGAGGAAATTGCTGAAAAGATAGATATTTCCCGTCAGGCATATGGAAAATGGGAGAGCGGAGAGACAATACCGGATATAGAGAAGTGTGCCTTGCTGGCCGAAGTATATGGCATCACCATCGACAGCTTGATTCGTGAGTACCAGGTAGAGAATACGCCTATGGCACCGGCTCCGGAAGGTAAGCATATTTTCGGAACCGTTGCAATAAGTGAGCGCGGACAGATTGTTATTCCAAAGGAGGCACGGGAATTGTTCGGATTGACCGGCGGGTGTAAGATGGTAATCCTTGGAGATGAAAAGGAAGGGTTAGCGTTGGTCAGAGCTGATAAATTTGAGAAGAGAATAAAAAAAGATGTTCTGACGAATGCTGGAATGGATACCAATATTGAAAAAAGCAAATGATGTTATTAAACAAAGAGAGCAAGCCGCCCCATAGGTAAATCCCAAGGGCGACTTGCTCTTATTCTGTAATATTGATGCTGAGACCGGATTTGAACTCGACCGTGAAGTGGTCTGCCTCAGTGGGCGTATAAAATTTAAAGTTTTGTCACAAAATATCTTTTGCAAATGCTTGCAATCGCAAGCGAAAGCGAATATAATACAAGAAAAAAGGAGGCGATACTATGGCAAACACATCCGCTGTATATGCAAGAATAGATACCAATCTTAAGGATACCGCTGAAGGAATTCTTTCTCAGCTAGGCATTTCTCCATCAAGTGCAATTCAGATGCTTTATAGTCAGATTGTACTGAAGAAGGGCATGCCGTTTGATTTACGTCTTCCTTCTTCAAAACCTGTCGCTGTCGGTGCAATGACGAGAGAACAGCTTGATGCAGAACTCCAAAAGGGTGTTGATTCTATCAAAGCAGGAAAAGTATATTCTGCAGATGAAGTTGATGCAGCACTTGCGAAGGAGTTTGGTATATGACGGAAAATTATACAGTCAGCTACTCTGGGGATGCACTTAATGACCTAAGAGAAATCTACACCTACATTGCAAATGAACTTCTTGTTCCGGAGACCGCCGCTGCTTAGGTGGGGCGCATCCGAAAAGAGGTTCGTTCCTTGGATTTCATGCCTGCACGCTACGCATTAGTCGAATGGGAACCGTGGCATTCTATGGGAATGTACCAGTTTCCAGTGAACAACTTTATTGTGTATTATCTGGTCGATGATGAAGCAGGAACTGTTACAGTAGTCCGTATCTTCTACGGAGGTCGTGACATCGAAGGAATCGTAAATTCACATGAGTAATGAGTAAACAGTAGTGGAGCTTTTGCGTAAAAACAAAGGCTCCATTTTTATATGAACAAGATTCCTCTGTCATCATAAACAGAAGCACCGGTATTATTTCCACAGCGAATGGCACGGTCGAGCCCCATGATGGTCGCAACAGCACCGTCGATTTTTTCTGTGGATTTTTCTTTGTCTGCTTTTACGTTTCCTGCCGGATCAGCACGGATATAAATGTTATCCATCATCCAGCGAAGTACCGGATGACCGCCGTGAGCCAGCCTTTGCTCCAGCGTCAGTTTCATGAGCTCTTTTGTCGGAGGTGACATGTCCTTAAAGATCTGACCAAAAGGAACAACAGTAAATCCCATGCCCTCAAGGTTCTGGACCATCTGGACAGCGCCCCAGCGGTCAAAGGCAATTTCACGGATATTGAAACGTTCTGCGAGCTGTTCGATAAATTTTTCAATGTAACCGTAGTGGACGACATTTCCTTCTGTAGTCTCAAGGTAGCCTTGGCACTCCCATATATCATAGGGCACATGGTCACGCCGGACTCGGAACTCAAGCGTATCCTCCGGTATCCAAAAATACGGAAGGATGCAGTGAATATTCTGAAGTGGCGGAGCCACTCAATCTCATAGGATAGAGCCAGCGAATCCGTTATCGGGAGCCAGCCGTCCGATGGCGGGAGCCATAACCTGTGTCGTGGCTCCCGATAGGATGATTTAGTTCTTAATCATCCCTTTCCTTTGTCGCATGGAAACATCTCCGTCAATCCGCATGGTATAGGCAGATGGTATGATGCGATCCAGGATAGAATCGGCAAGGGTACTGCCGCCTCTATGGCATCATGATGCTGCAACATCTTGATGCCTGGGAAATGCCGTCTGTCGAGGCATTTCAAAAATCATTAGGGTTAGCCGCCTAACAAGAATATCTTAAACGGCTTTATATGATTTTTCAAGACATAGTACCCGCTATGTCTAATGTTTATGTCCATTTCTCGCAAATTTCTTTTCCTGCACGATATTCAGTTATCAATTTCCAGTAACTTTCCAGCTATTTCGTACCGATGCGTTACTGGTTTGCTGTGATTTCAGTTTACTGGAAACAGATGGGGAACACATTGAGCGTAAATTGAGGGGGAATTGAGCAAAATAAGAGATATGTTTTGTGGACTGTTACGTAGATTTAAAGACGTGATTGTTTAGATTTTGTTTAACTTTTATGGAGTTGTAGTTTAGTATTGCCTGTTATACTGGATTCATCAAAACGAGAGGAGCGTACATTATGAGCAAGATTCATGAAAGAATAATGAGGATGAATACTGGTAAACATTTAAAGCAAATAATTATTGCAGTGCTTTGTGTTCTGCTGATTGGAGGTGGATTATCCGCTGTCATGCTTCGTACTCAAATCGGTGAGGTAGTTACTACTGTACAGAAATGGGATGATGAAGAAGGAGATAAATCGGAAAAGCATAAAGATACGAGAGAAGAACAGGATGGTGAGAAATTCAATTCACAGTTTGAAAACGATTATGAGGGCGAATTTGACGATATAGATTATTTCGATCATATAACAGAACCATCTCCGGCTGCCAAGGTAGTTGTAGGTCTAACAGGTCTTTTGGGTACGTTGTTGACAATTGCATATTGGATTCTGGTTGCGGCATGGCTTTATCAACGGGCAATACAGGCGGATATGAACGGATTGCTCTGGTTCCTTTTGGGAATAGGCGGTAACCTTGGTGCAGTGGTTGTGTTCCTTGTAATACGCGGCATATTTCGTGAAAAATGTCCGTCCTGCGGAAAATGGCAGAAAGAATCCATATTTTGCAGAAGGTGCGGCGCAGCCGTAAGTCAGGTGTGCTCAGATTGCGGTCAGACTTGCAGAAATACGGATAAATTCTGTGGAAGTTGTGGAAGAAAATTGAAGGATGAGAAATAAGGGATTCCATGAATCCTATTAGAAAACAGTGCTTTGCTTTACGGAATATTTGAGATATAATAAATCGTAGCGGAGTTCCTATAGGACAGAAGCATATTGCAGAATAAATTTCAAGGGAAGGGAACAGGCAGATTCTCTTCCCTTAAAGGTGGTTATAAAGGATATGGGAAAAGAAAAGAGAACAGTAAAAAAGAAAATCTTTTATTCGAATACGTTGATGGTGCTCGTTACACTGCTGATTTTTCTTGCAGTAAATCTTGTAATAGCAAAAGTCTATATAGAAATAATTGAACAGGACTTCCGGGAAAGTATTACATGGAGTGACAACGAAGAAGATTTAGAGGATGTTTTGCAGGAACTGACGGTTTATAAAAATGCATTCATTTTCCTGTTGCTGCTGGACGGAGTGATTTGTATTGGTGTGTTGCTGTTTATCAGTCAATTGTTTACCAGAAATTTAACAAATCATATCCTGAAGCCACTGAATGAACTGGCAGATGGAGCCAACCGTGTGAAAAATGGTGATTTGACAGTTCCCATTGCGTATCAGGGAGAATCGGAGTTTGAGGATGCCTGTCATACATTCAATAATATGCAGTCCCATATACTTACAGAGCAGGAGAAAAATCGAAAATATGAAAAGGCTAGGACTGATATGGTAGCCGGGATTTCCCATGACCTTCGGACACCGCTTACGGCTGTTCGAGGTACTATTAAAGGACTGATGGATGGAATCGCTTCTTCACCGGAGCAGCAGAAGCTTTTTTTGGAGACGGCATATCGAAGAACAGGAGACATGGATGCACTTTTACAGAGACTTTTCTATTTTTCCAAGATGGAAACAGGAAATATGCCGCTGCATATGGAAAAGGTAAACCTGGCTGTATTTGTGAATCGTTATGTCAGAGGGAAACAGGATGATCCGAAAAAAATAGAACATTCTATTTTGGCAGATGTCGGGGAAGATATTTGGGCAACGGTTGACCCGGAACAGATGCAGAGAATTCTGGATAATCTGTTGGAAAACAGTTTGAAATATGCTGAGGCAGATGAACTGAGAATTAAGGTGGAATTGAGTAAGAAAGAACAGACAGCACATTTGGTTTTCTTGGATAATGGACAAGGTGTTTCGGAAGAAAAACTCTCCCATATTTTCGAAGAATTTTACCGGTGTGATGAATCCAGAAACCGGAAAGAAGGAAATGGGCTGGGACTTCATATTGTGAAATATCTTGTGGAAGCTATGGGTGGAAGCGTTTATGCAGAGAATCTGGAGGGATTGGCTGTTCACATAATTTTTCCACTGGCAGAGGAGAATGAGAATGGGTGAGAAACGAATTTTAATTGTGGAAGATGATGCGGATATCAGCATGATAGAAGAAGCGTATCTGAATACAGCCGGTCTGGAAACAAAAATCGTATCCGAAGGATCTCAGGTTGTTCCATTACTGGAAAAAGAACGCTTTGACCTGATTCTGCTTGATTTAATGCTGCCGGATAAAAGCGGATACGAGATTTGTAAGGAAATCAGGGATAAACTGGATATTCCAATCCTTATGGTGACAGCCAGAACGGAATCTGTGGATAAACTTCGTGGATTCGGGGCCGGAGCAGATGATTACATCTCCAAGCCTTTTGATCCTGCAGAGCTTGTGGCAAGGGTGAATGCGAACCTCCGTCAATATGAGCGCAGCCGGTTCGGAGCAGCCAAGAAATCAGAGAAAAATCCGGATGAAATTGTCATTGGAGATCTGCGAATTCTTACGGAAGGCTGGAAGGTTTACAAGGGCGAGAAAGAAATTCGCTTTCCCAACAGAGAATTTGAACTTCTGCAATTTCTTGCGATGAATCCGAATATTGTTTTTTCAAAAGAGCAGTTATTTGAAAAAATATGGGGTTATGATTATGTTGGTGACAGTGCGACTGTTATGGTGCATATCAATCGGATTCGGGAAAAAATAGAGGATGACAGCAGGAAACCTAAAATATTGGAAACCGTATGGGGCGCAGGATACCGGCTGAATAAATAAGAGGGAAATGTTTACAAATCTGGGAACAGCAATCGGAATGCTTTTGATTACTTTTGGGACAATCCTTTTAGCAATCGTTTAGAAATTGTTTAGAAAAACACCTTCTGTTTGTTTAAGGTAGATTGTTAAGATATCTATCAAAATCAGACAGGAGGTTTTTTTGATGTTAAAGGAAGGAATAAAAGGATTTTGTATGGCACTGGCTGACAGTGTGCCAGGAGTATCGGGTGGAACAGTGGCATTTATTATGGGATTTTATGACCGTTTTATCGGTTCGATCAATAATATTGTTTTCGGAAAGGCGGAAAAGAAGAAGGAAGCAGCAAGTTATTTGCTCAGGCTTGGTGCAGGCTGGGTAATTGGAATGGCTCTTGCGGCATTGGCACTTTCTTCTTTATTTGAAAGTCATATTTATGTGGTCAGTTCACTGTTTATTGGATTCATTGCGGGAGCTATCCCGCTGATTATAAAAGAGGAGAAGGAGAATTTTTATAAGATTGGAAAAGGTGTATTGTTTCTGATATTGGGAATTCTCCTTGTTGTAGGGATTACCTGGATGAACGGAAAAATCGGTGGTACATCTGTTAATCTCTCCAGTTTTTCCATGGGGCTCGGTTTGAAATTGTTTCTGATTGGGATATGTGCAATCTCTGCTATGTTCCTGCCGGGGATTTCCGGTTCAACATTGCTTTTAGTGTTTGGAGTCTATATGCCAGTCATTACTGCAATTAAGGGAATCCTTCATTTGGAACTTTCCTATTTCCCATCACTTGCTATGTTTGGAGGAGGCATTCTTGTGGGAGCACTTACAGTAGTGAAAATCATTAAGTTGTGTCTGGAGAAGTTCCGGGTGCAGACTGTGTATTTAATTCTTGGTATGATGATCGGGTCATTTTATGCAATTATAATGGGGCCTACGACTTTGGAAAATGCAATGCCTGCAATGAGCCTGAATAGTTTCCAGGTGATTTCATGTATTCTTGGATTTATAATGGTTTTAGGAATGCAGATGATGAAAGAGCGGAATGATAACGATAATCGGTGAAAAGGCCGCAGCTGCCGATGGAGTTTTTATACTGGCAGTTGGGGCGGCGGTAATCGGAAGCATTATCTTTGGGCCTAAAATCCTGTTAGCAATCGTTTAAGAAATATTTAGAAAATAACCTTCCGCTTGTTTAATGTATGCAGTTATGCTATTTGCAGAAAACGAACAGAAGGTTTTTGCTTTTCCTAAACTGGTGCAGGAAGCTTCTGGGAAGGTTTCTATATGTGACGTAAAGAAAGAAGGAAATCAGGTAGTTCTCGTGGATGATGGAAGCGGCGAAGATAAACAGCAGGAATTCTGGAAACTCTCCGAATATGCAATCGTACTGCATCATGAACAGAACAGAGGAAAAGGAACTGCAATAAAAACAGCGTTGAAGTTTATCCAAGAAAGCCTCTGGGATTATGATGTGGTGGAAATCATGGACGGGGACGGTCAGCATCAGGTACAAGATAGTGATACACAATCCGGTCTGCGGGCATTTTCAAGTGAACTGAACCGTGAGTTTTGCGAGGTTTCCGGAGAACGTTATGAATATGAAACGGAGGTATTGCTTTATTGTGTAAAACAGAAAATTCCGATTGTGGAGGTTCCGATTGAGACAATTTATCGGGATAAAGAGAACAGCACCTCCCATTTTCGTGTAATACGGGATTCTTTCCGTATATATAAGGAGTTTATAAAAGAATAGATCCCGTGGAGATTTTCAAAGTTCACAGCATTTCCTTTTCCAGTTTTCTCCTGGCTGGGTCTATTCTTATCATGAATAACCTGATTTTGGAAGAGTTCATATTCGTACTCCATCTTCCAATCCATCCGGCAAAGTTTTTGACAGAGTGTATATTGTTTCTTATTAGCTGGTTTGTGCAGAACAAGGTGATTTTCGGACAGAAAAAAATGTTTACATTCAGAACGGCAAAAGAGGTAAAAGGTTATCCACAAGAAAATAATAAAAATCTTATCTTTTCTACACATAAAATACAAAGTTGCATGATAATATATGTACATTTAAGGAGATGAAAGCATGAAAACGATATTGATAATAGAAGATGACCTTGATATACAGGAGATGCTGCAATTCTTCTTAGAGGATCAGGGGTATCAGGTGCTTGCGGCAGAAAACGGAATTGACGGTGTTACCGCATTTAGAAAGGGAAACCCGGATCTGATTCTATTGGATATTATGCTTCCTAAAATGGATGGTTATACTGTATGTGAGATGATACGTCAGGAATCGGAGATCCCAGTTATTATGATTAGCGCATTAGGAAGCGAGGAAGACCAGTTAAAAGGTTTTGAACTGCAGATTGATGACTATATCCCAAAACCTATTTCACTTCCAATCATGATGAAAAAAATAGAGGCTGTAATAAGGCGGTATGAAAATAAAGGGCTGGAAAAGAAAGAAGAGCTACATTATAAAGAAATGACATTGATGGTTGATAACTACCGGGTGAAGGTTGGAAAGAAGGACATTAATCTGACGCAGAAAGAATATGAAATCTTGAAGGAATTATTGGAGAATCAGGGCAGGGTCATTAGCAGGGACAGCTTCTTGAATAGGTTGTGGAGATATGAATATGTAGGGGAAGAGCGTGCTGTGGACAACCATATTAAGAATCTCAGAAAAAAATTAGGAGATGCCGGGAACTATATTGAGACAGTAAGGGGAGTAGGATACCGAGTTGAAAAAATATATTAAAGAGCACTTAGGAGTTAAAATATTTTTATTGACAGCTGTTCTGTTACTGACTGTAAGTGGGCTGGTCTATGGAATGGTAGCTTTTGGGGTATCCAAGAGCTATTTGGCAGAGTTGGATGACAGCCTTGATAAATCCACACAAAATTTAGTGTCACAATTATCAGAAGTGTCCGAGCAGGAGATGGGAACCATGCTGAAAATGTTTGCTTTAGAATACAGCCTTTCCATTACGTTAATGGATGAGAATGGAAAAGAGTTACAATCGTTCGGACAGATTGAATACAAGCTGGATCCGAAAACAGACAGCGAGAAATCCCAGATAAGCAAAGGGATAACAAAAACCTATTTTGTGGATAGAAAGGAGGGTTCTGATTACCAGATACTGATATTTGGGACGAAACAACGGACAAATGCTGCTTTGGATTCCCTAAACAGGATTTTGCCTGCTTTAATCATCATTGCTTTTTTAATCTCGCTCATAATTGCTGTGTTTTACAGCAGGTATGTGACTAACCCTATATTAGTGTTAAGCAGGGCATCAAAAAAACTAGCTGATCTGGACTTCCAAATACAGCGTCCCGTTAACCGAAGCGATGAAATCGGCATATTGGGGGAAAATCTGAACCGCCTGGCAGAAGGACTGGAGGAGGCACTGGATGAGCTAAAAGAAAAAAACCTGTTGCTGCAGCGGGACATTATGCGTGAGAAGCAAATGGAGCAGCAGCAGCTGGATTTCTTTTCTGCAGTTTCACATGAACTAAAGACCCCTGTTACTGTTCTGAAGGGACAATTACAGGGAATGCTTTATAGAGTCGGCGGGTATAAGGACAGAGATAAATACTTAAGACGTTCCTATGAAGTTGTAAATTCCATGGATGACATGATCAAGGAAATATTGTCAGTTGCCAGGATAAAGTCTTCCGGGTTTGCTCTGAGCAGGGTTACAATAGCTTTAGATAAAATAGTACAGGGGGTTATTCATAACTTAGAGGATATAGCCATTAATAAGGGGCTACAGTTGCACATTGAACTTTTAGAACAAGCGGGCGTGACTGTTGACAAGGCACTTTTTGAAAAAGTAATTAGTAATTTGATTGGGAATGCAATTAAGTATACCCCAGACAATGGCAGCGTTTGGATCCGTATTTTCAGGGAAGGGGGAAATATTATCTTTTCAGTAGAAAATGAATCTGAAAACATACCCGAAGCGGAAATCCCCCAATTATTTGATGCATTTTACCGAAGAGATAAGTCACGAAGCAGGAAGACAGGTGGAAGCGGCCTTGGGCTTTATATCGTTAAAATGATTCTGGAACTCCATGGCTTTGCGTATCAGTTTTATAATACAGAGCATGGTGTGGCAATAAAAATCATATTCAGTTAAAAGCACGGACAGGTTATCGCAGACGAATCGTTTGCGGCAGCCTGTTTTTTGTGCAATGAGTTAGGGAGAAACAGAGCTACACATAAACTACACATAAAATACGCAGTAAACTTATAATACGCAGGTATATTAATATGCAGAGAGGAGGAAATGATGTCCAGGAGAAAAAAATACGCAGTAATAATGGTGTAAACGAAGGGGTAGTTCATTGGAATGCCAAAACTGCTTTTTCGTTTACCCCATCATCGATTCTAACCTAAAGAATTTACAAGCCATAATTTTACTGGGCTGAAGATTCCGAGTGATTATTAATAAATACAGGAGGTTGAGTTTCATGAAAAAAAGAATAATGGTAATTATATTGGCGGCAACATTAGGGGCGGCAGTAATAACAGGATGTGGTGATAATACAGCTTCGGATACGGGGAAAAGCGTTGTGGATATGCTTTCTGAAGCAAATATGGTGGCTACAGTAGTAGATTTCTCTGAATCAGGATGTACTGTCATAAAGGGAACAGAATCAGAGGATGAGCAAAAACTGGCGTCAGCCGGGGGGGATGTTGATGACAAAAGTAAAATTAATGTTGTTTATAGCAATAGCGTGAGTTTCCAATTAGCCACCGCTACTGTCGGTGCAAGTGACGCAAACTTGGAGGATACAGGTAAGAGCGAATTAAAAAAGCAATCCAACGTATATCTTTATGGAACTTATCAAGATGACGGGACTTTCTTAGCAGACAAAGTAATTATTTATAGAACTCTCAGATAGAGGTGAACGGAATGGAATTTTATAAAAGGGCTATCCGGTATCTTGCCAGAAAAAGGTCAAAAACGGCTATCTTATTTTTGGTGTTGTTCGTTGCGGAAACCATGATTTTATGTACGGTTACGATATTGAGGGCTTCAGAGGAAGCCAAAAGCAGCCTGCAGGAAAAAACAAAATCAAAGGTAATCGCAGAAATTTCAGATAAGGACCATCTTATTACAACAGAGGATATCAATGCTATTTTTAATTTTGATGGCGTAAAGGATATCAATAAAATGGCAAAAAGTCAGTGCTGTCCGGTTGGGTTCCGTTTGTATACGGGAAACCAAGATTCAACAAAGGAGAATTCGCAGGCACAGGTTGTTAGTTATGACAGTCTCAGTGCAGATGGCCCGTTCGCCGAAGGGCAGATAAGACTTATAAAGGGGGATTTTCCGGAAGATAAAAATGAAATAGTGGTAAACCAAAACCTTGCAGAGATGAACCAATGGGAATTGGGGGATACCGTGCTGCTGAAAAATGATGCCGGGGAAAAAATCAATGCCGTGATATCCGGGCTTTACCTATCGGGGACGGAATCGAAGCAGACCAAAAGCACCTTGGCTGTTTACCGGATAGAGAACACGATTTATGGGATGCCTGAACTGGCGCTGAAGCTGCAGAGACAAAAAGGATTTGAGAGTGCTTCTGTATATGTAAAAAACCCAGAGCAGCTTACCAGTATCGAGCAGCAGATATCCCGGAAACTGGGAAAAAAAGTGGAATTGACAAAATCTGATGCCCTATACAGGCAGATGGAACAGCCGCTTAAACAGGTGGTGCGCGTTGTGAAACTGATGCTGATACTTACCATAGGGACAGCAGCTATTGTTATCACACTTCTTTTATGTATGTGGATGCGCGCCAGGAAAAAAGAAACAGCAGTCTATATTAGTCTGGGTGAAAATAAAGGGACTATTTTTCTTCAGATACTTTTGGAAGGCCTTTTAGTGTTTTTTATGGCAACAGTCATCTCTGTCTTGTCAGGAAACTACATGGCCGAAGCCTTAAAAAAACTGCTGTTCACGGAAAACCAAATTTCTTCTGTTCCGTTAGAAATCGGCATCCGTGTAGCAGACATTGGATGGCTTGCAGTTGCCGGGGCAGGAATCTTATTGATAGCAGTAGGTATTTCATTGATTCCCATTTTGCTTGCGAATCCCAAAGATACTTTATCAGAAATGGAGGGATAGAATGAATATAATGCAGAGGGGATTTCGGTCCATAATCAGAAAACCCATAAAAAGTATACTCCTTTTGCTGGTGGTCGTGGTAATCAGCAGTTTCTTTATGGCTGGTCTTTCCGGTCAATCGGCAAATATTAAAACACAGGATGCAACACGACAGGCTGTTGGTGCTACTTTCAGGCTGGAGGAAAATGAAGCCAACCGGCACAAAAGAATAGACGAAGCGACAAAAATAATCGGTGAGGATAAAGAAGGGACATATGGCGGCTTTACGCAGAAACAATTGCCCAATGGCGCGTGGATGGGTAAAGCAGACAATTCATTTGAAACCATAAAACCGGAGGATGCCCAAAAGATTGCCGGAGTAGACGGGATTGAGGCTTATAACTTAATTACCGTATCGACACCCGTTAACCCGGTGAATTTCAAACGCATTGAGAATCCAGACGTAGACCAAAGCAGCGACCTTGGCGGCGTGAATGTGCGGGGAAACCGTATCATGGAAATGGACATGGATGTGGCATCCGGGAAAATCAAGCTCGTGGAAGGACGGATGATCAAAGAGAATGAAACCGATGTCTGCGTGGTTTCCGAGGAGCTTGCTAAGTTAAACAGCTTAAAGCCTGGGGATGAACTTCAGTTTAATAACGCCAAAGACAAGGAAAACTCCCAGGAATACAGTGCAAAGGTTGTAGGAATCTACAAGACGACACAGAAAATAAAGCCTGTGATGTCCGGTGACACCTACCGGTCGGAGAACACAATCTTTACAGACCTGCATTTTCCGGAGAAGGCGTCCGGAGAGGAGGGCAATCCCCTCTTCCAATATGCCATCTTCAAGGTGAAGGACGTGGATGCCTATGACCGCGTCAAGGCGGACATCCAGAAGGTGGATATTGGATGGGAGCGGTATGACCTGATAGACAACAACGGGAACATCAAGAGCATGGCTGAGAACTTCAATGACATGGAGAAAATCAGCAGGATGCTGCTGCTGTTAGTATCCTCAGCAAGCTATATCATCTTGGTCCTGATTTTTCTGTTCTGGATGAAAAACAGGACACAGGAGATCGGGATACTGATGGCGCTGGGGGAAAGCAAGAAGCGGATATGGATGCAGTTCCTGGTGGAGGCATTATTGGTTGGGTGTATTGGGTTTGTCCTGTCGATGGGTGCATCCCCGTTCCTGTCAAAGGCGACAGCATCCTATCTGGCCTGCCAGACACAAGAGCAGGCAGAGGAGCAGGCAGAGGCTGATGCGGACAGTATAACTACAGACTATGTCGCACCAGAGCTGACAATAACGGGTACGGAAATTGTAATAACTGGGAAAATGGTGGCGGCGGATGCGGCAGTTATAGTTACACTGCTATTTGTTTCAGTGTCGGTAGCTGGAATTACCATCATGAGAAAGAAACCAAAAGAAATCTTAAGTGAAATGAGCTAAGGGGGGGTTGTTATAATGGCAGAGAAACAGAGTGAAAAGTCAATATTGGATATTCTGTCTTTTGACGCGGTGCCGCAGGAAGCAGAGGAGATAGAAATCGGCCATATATGTCTGAGACTATATGAGGATATTGAAAAAGCAATGAATGAATTAGGGATACACATAATGTTAAATGTTTATGAAGGGGCGGAGAATATGAATTGCCTTTTACGGCGAAGGCGATGGGCTAAAGGCTGATTTTGAGGCACAGCATAACGCACGGAACCAAAACCTTGATTATGCTATGGAAATTGTACAGCAGTACATGCAGCAGCATAACATATGTCCGATGGTCATACTCAATGAAGATATCTGGAAGCTGGGAATGGGATTTGAATTTATAGATAGGAGAGAAAATACATGATATTAGAAGTCAGGAATGTGAACTATCATTATAAAGCAAATAAGGATAAAAAAATTCTGAATAATATTTCTTACTGTTTTGAAGAAGAAAATGTATACGCTATTTTGGGACCGAGCGGTTCCGGGAAAACAACATTTTTGTCGCTGCTGGCTGGCTTGGATGTTCCCGTATCCGGAAAGATTCTCTATAAAGGGGAAGATATTCAGAAAAAAGGCTTGAATCGCCATAGGAAGGAAAATGTTTCCCTGGTATTCCAGAATTACAATTTGATCGATTATTTAACACCAAAGGAAAATGTAATGCTTGGCGGGAAAGAAAACCCGGAAGAATTATTGACGGCAGTGGGAATCCCAAGTGGTGACTGGAACAGAAAAGTCTTACAGCTATCGGGAGGACAGCAGCAAAGAGTTGCGATTGCAAGGGCGCTGGCCAGCCCTGCTAAAGTATTGCTGGCGGATGAGCCTACGGGTAACCTTGATGAAAAAATTGCGGATGAGATTATTGGTATTCTACTGAAAAGCGCCCATGAGTTAGGAAAATGTGTGATAGTAGTTACCCACAGCAAAGCGGTTGCTGACGCGGCAGACATGGTAGTTAAAATCAGTTCGGGGGTCATCCAAGAGGTTAAAGATAATTTCTTTCAAAACGGCACCAACCAGCAAATATAAAGTTTACGCAGTCAGCAATTTGGATTCAATTGTAGGCAAAAACCAATATTTTTAAGAGGAAGAAAATGATGAATGTGTTTCAAAGGGGAATCAGATCGATATTCAGAAAGCCTGTTAAGAGTATTCTTCTATTGATAGTGGTTGTGGTAATCAGCAGTTTCTTTATGGCTGGCCTTGCAGGGCAATCGGCAAATATTAAAACACAGGATGCAACACGCCAGGCAGTCGGCGCAACTTTCAGGCTAGAAGTAAATGAGATGAACAGTCAGAAAAGAGGCGAAGAAGCTAGCAAAATTCTTGGAAATAAGGAAGGAGAATATAATGGATATGTGCAGAAGCAGATGCCTGATGGGGCATGGCTTTCAACAGGAGATAATTCTTTCTACACAATCAGACAGGCTGATGTCCAAAAGATTGCCGAAGTAGATGGAATTGAAGCCTATAACTTAATTACCGTATCGACACCCGTTAACCCGGTGAATTTCAAACGCATTGAGAATCCAGACGTAGACCAAAGCAGCGACCTTGGCGGCGTGAATGTGCGGGGAAACCGTATCATGGAAATGGACATGGATGTGGCATCCGGGAAAATCAAGCTCGTGGAAGGACGGATGATCAAAGAGAATGAAACCGATGTCTGCGTGGTTTCCGAGGAGCTTGCTAAGTTAAACAGCTTAAAGCCTGGGGATGAACTTCAGTTTAATAACGCCAAAGACAAGGAAAACTCCCAGGAATACAGTGCAAAGGTTGTAGGAATCTACAAGACGACACAGAAAATAAAGCCTGTGATGTCCGGTGACACCTACCGGTCGGAGAACACAATCTTTACAGACCTGCATTTTCCGGAGAAGGCGTCCGGAGAGGAGGGCAATCCCCTCTTCCAATATGCCATCTTCAAGGTGAAGGACGTGGATGCCTATGACCGCGTCAAGGCGGACATCCAGAAGGTGGATATTGGATGGGAGCGGTATGACCTGATAGACAACAACGGGAACATCAAGAGCATGGCTGAGAACTTCAATGACATGGAGAAAATCAGCAGGATGCTGCTGCTGTTAGTATCCTCAGCAAGCTATATCATCTTGGTCCTGATTTTTCTGTTCTGGATGAAAAACAGGACACAGGAGATCGGGATACTGATGGCGCTGGGGGAAAGCAAGAAGCGGATATGGATGCAGTTCCTGGTGGAGGCATTATTGGTTGGGTGTATTGGGTTTGTCCTGTCGATGGGTGCATCCCCGTTCCTGTCAAAGGCGACAGCATCCTATCTGGCCTGCCAGACACAAGAGCAGGCAGAGGAGCAGGCAGAGGCTGATGCGGACAGTATAACTACAGACTATGTCGCACCAGAGCTGACAATAA
>ERZ894236.104-NODE-104-length-139435-cov-29.7757_pt1 | contig 139435 bp, 132 predicted proteins | sample MGYA00380297_ERZ894236 | MGnify/ENA primary metagenome ERZ894236 (study PRJEB32331, sample SAMN06328420) | human gut metagenome | biome: human gut microbiome; feature: stool | host: Homo sapiens | collected 2014-08-04 ... | reverse complement strand
CCGATGGTAGTGTGGGGTCTCCCCATGTGAGAGTAGGGAACTGCCAGGCATCAAATAAAGCAGAAAGCTCAGTCGAAAGACTGAGCTTTTTGTTTTTGCGTTTTAACAAGAACCCCGTCCCGAAAGGTGCGGGGTTTTTTGCTGTGTGGGGTATATCTCCCCGGTGGCGCTGCGCTTACCGGGGCTACGGATTCGCACCCGCCCTGCACGACCTGTAGCCCGGACAAGGTGCGCAGCACCGCCTCCGGGGAGGCCCCTGTCTGCCGATGCCATTCATTAACGTCTGTGTTAAGAAGCAATCCCTACCGATAAACTGCTAATGCCTCTCTAACCAATTCGCAATAAATCTCGCGATCTGTTGAATATCATTTAAATCCAACTGCGGAAGCGAGGTCGCGATGGGCATATCGCTGGCCACGGCGATGGTATGTTCATCAATTATCAGCTCTTCTACACGATGGCCGCTGTTTTGTCGAAAAAGTAGGATCTTCGGCACGGGTTCATGTTTGAACCCCTCCACTAAAACCAGGTCCAGTTTGCTGGCATCCATTCGACTGACAAGCCACGTGAGATCTAATTCCGGCGTCTCTGGCGTCTCCGTCATCAACGCCCAGCGCTGTTCGCTGGCGACAATGGTCTGCGCAGCGCCCGCCTTACGTAATTCATAGCTATCTTTGCCGGGTTTATCGACGTCCATATCATGATGGGTATGTTTTATCAGCCCGGGACGCAGACCTCTGACGCAAAGCTCAGGGATAAGACGCTTTAATAATGTTGTTTTTCCGGTACCGCTCCATGCGGCAATCGCCAGTAATGGGGTCATGATGGCTCCTGCATCTGCTGCAAATCTTCAAGCGTATTTACATTGATGAACGCTGATTTCACATCGCTGAAATTCACCGGGCGCCCACCCACTTGTCGCATAAAGACCATCACCCTGCGCTCTCCATGAGCCAGATAAGCCTCCAGTTCCGGAATGATTTGACGATGAACTAATGCAACGGCGGGATGATCCCGTTCGCCGTCATGGGCCCAAACGACCGGTGCGGCCCCTCTCTGCTGGATAAAGCGCTCCACTAAAAAGGACGGAATGAACGGCGTGTCGCAGGGGCAAAAAACAAACCATGGGCTCGCGACCTGCTGCATCACAGCAAGCATTCCGGCCAGCGGCCCCTGATAACCCTCCTGTATGTCTCGAAAGACCGGATATCCGCTGGCACGCCACTGTTCAAGATGACGATTGGCGCTAATGACTAACTCATCTACCTGCGGGGCTAATGTCTCCGCGACGTGACGCCAGAGAGGGCGACCATTTAGCGCCTGTAATCCTTTATCAATGCCGCCCATTCGCGTGGCTTTGCCGCCTGCCAGCACGACGCCGGTTATCGCCTCGCTTTGCATCTGAATATCGCCTCTTTCATTGTGGGATTGACCCTGTTAACTTGTCCCTATCAAGAGTAAGGAGCATGACCATGAAATGTAAACGTCTGAATGAAGTAATTGAACTCCTCCAGCCTGCCTGGCAGAAAGAGCCTGAACTGAATCTGATGCAATTTTTGCAGAAACTGGCGAAAGAGGCTGGCTATGATGGCGAACTGAGCGATCTTTCCGACGATATTCTGATCTATCACCTGAAGATGCGTGACTCTTCTAAAGATGCCGTCATTCCTGGTATTCAGAAGGATTATGAAGAGGACTTTAAAACCGCGCTGCTGCGCGCCCGCGGGGTAATAAAAGAGTAAAAGGTTGTAAGCGCTGCCGCGTAAAGTGCAATGAGATGATATCCTGAACTATTCGTACGATTATCGGATGTCAGGATGCACGATAAGGCTTTTACTTTTCAGACGCTTCGCCCGGATACCATTATCGATGGGTTATTCGATCTGGGTATGCGGGTGGACTCCGGTCTCACCCCGCTAAACAGCTATGAGAACCGCGTTTATCAGTTCCAGGACGAAGAGCGCCATCGCTATGTGGTAAAGTTCTATCGTCCTGAGCGCTGGTCCGCAGAACAGATCCTTGAAGAACACCAGTTTGCACTTCAGCTTGTAGAAGATGAAGTGCCCGTTGCTGCGCCGCTCTTCTTTAACGACAGCACGCTTCATCAGCATCAGGGATTCTACTTTGCCGTTTTCCCAAGCCTTGGCGGTCGTCAGTTCGAAGCGGATAACCTTGATCAGATGGAATGGGTTGGCCGCTATCTGGGGCGCCTGCACCAGACGGGCCGCAAACAGCGCTTTACTGCCCGCCTGGAAATTGGCGTCCAGGAGTACCTGCTGGAACCGCGCCAGGTGTTTGAACAGGCGACGCTGATCCCCTCTGGCCTGAAGGCCGATTTCCTGAAGGCGACCGATAAACTCATTGCTGCCGTCATGGAGCAATGGCACGGCCGCGGGAACACGTTACGCCTGCACGGTGACTGCCATGCGGGTAATATCCTCTGGCGCGACGGGCCACTGTTTGTCGACTTAGACGATGCGCGAACCGGCCCGGCGATTCAGGATCTGTGGATGCTGCTCAACGGTGATAAGGCTGAACAGCGTATGCAGCTGGAGACCATTGTCGAGGCCTATGAGGAATTCAGCCCCTTTAACAGCGATGAAATCGCGCTAATTGAACCTTTACGCGCTATGCGACTGGTTTATTATCTGGCGTGGTTGCTCAGACGCTGGGACGATCCCGCTTTCCCGGTCAATTTCCCCTGGTTAACCGGGGAGGATTACTGGCGGGGGCAGACGTCGACTTTTCTTGAGCAGGTGAAGGTTCTACAGGAACCCCCGCTTCAGTTAACGCCAATGTATTAATGTGATATATCCAGGAGAGAGTAAATCATGAAAAAAGTTTGGCTGGCGCTGGCTGGTATGATTCTGGCTTTTAGTGCATCCGCTGCCCAGATCACCGATGGCAAGCAGTACATTACCCTTGATAAGCCGATTGCTGGCGAGCCGCAGGTGCTCGAGTTCTTCTCATTCTACTGCCCGCACTGCTACCAGTTTGAAGAAGTGCTGCATGTTTCTGACAATGTGCGTCAGAAACTGCCGGAAGGCACCAAAATGACCAAATACCACGTTGAGTTCCTGGGCCCTCTGGGCAAGGATCTGACGCAGGCGTGGGCGGTGGCCATCGCGCTGGGTGTTGAAGATAAAATTACTGCGCCGATGTTCGAAGCCGTGCAGAAAACCCAGACCGTGCAGAGCGTGGCTGACATTCGTAAAGTGTTTGTCGACGCTGGCGTGAAAGGGGAAGACTACGATGCCGCATGGAATAGCTTCGTGGTGAAATCTCTGGTCGCTCAGCAAGAGAAAGCGGCAGCCGATCTGCAGCTGCAGGGGGTACCGGCTATGTATGTTAATGGTAAATACCAGCTGAACCCGCAGGGGATGGACACCAGCAATATGGATGTCTTCGTCGCTCAGTATGCGGATACCGTGAAGCAACTGGTAGAGAAGAAATAAAAAAAACGCCGGTCACTGACCGGCGTTACCTTAGCTATTCTGGCAGTGACTACCTTTCTTTGTCCCGCATGATGTCAGTCAACTGACGGTCTTTCTCTTCCCATAGCCCATTGAGCCAGCGCTGGAAGCCGCGCTTAAAGTTCTTATCGTTAACGTAATCGCCGTGCAGCTCTTCACCAATAGGAACCAGATTGATACGTACTACAATGCGCGTCAGGCGGCCGCTTAACATATCGTAAAACGGCTTTGTATTATTCTCCGGGTAGCACAGCGTGACATTCAGTAGTTTATCGAACTGCGAACCGAGCACGTTTAACGCCATGGCGATACCTGCCGCTTTAGGCGGTAGCAGGTTATCGTAAGGCGAGCGCGTCTCGTGCTTTTTGGCTTCGGTAAAACGCGAGCCTTCCACAAAATTGACGATAGTCGTCGGATGCGCGCGAAATTTTTCACATGAACGGCGGGTGGTTTCGACATCTTTACCGCGGCGTTCCGGGTGTCTAATAAGGTAACTGCGTGAATAGCGGCGCATAAAGGGCATATCCAACGCCCAGCAGGCGAGGCCGATGAAGGGTACCCACGCCAGCTGTTGTTTAAGGAAGTACTTATTCATCGGAATATGCTTGCGGAACAGCACGCACAGCACCACGATATCTGCCCAGCTATGGTGGTTACTGATCAGCAGATACCAGTTCTTTTTATTTAAGCCTTCCAGACCCTCGACGTCCCATTTAAGCCAGGGATTGAGATGCAACAGCAGCGCCAGCCCTTCGCACCAGCAATACATCATAAAATTGCAAAAAACAGATATAGAGCGCCATACCGCTGGAATGGGGACCAGCAGTTTAATCAGCCCGGCGACGATGATCGGTACAGAGCAGATAATGGTGACTAAGATGGTTAAGGCGATACTCAGCGGAAGTGTTATCGCAGCGAGTAATCTCGACATAGTTAGTTTATTCAGAAAGTTAGGCTGACAAAGAGCGCCTTTAAGCTGCGCAAGGGGCTGATTTTACCAGAAAACGCGGCAAATGACGGGTCTTACGAGAACAGAAAAAAACAAGGATCTTCTATCCACATGGAACATTGGGTCATCAAATTGATGCCAGGATCGTCGATCTGTTTTTAATTAACTGATATATAAAGAGTAATAGTATTTGTTCATTTATTTTCAGGGGCGGTAAAGCTGACGCTGTAAAACTATACACAAAGTTATCCACAAGCAAAGTTCTTATGCGATCGCGACGATCGTTGAATCTTTTCCGCGAAATGCGGGAAAAATTCAGGATTTCATGCCCGTCTGTGGCATCCTTTACCCATAATCTGATAAACAGGCACGGAAATTATGGTTCAGATCCCAGAAAACCCTCTCATCCTCGTTGACGGCTCATCCTATCTTTATCGAGCGTATCATGCGTTTCCGCCGCTGACTAACAGCGCAGGGGAGCCGACCGGGGCTATGTACGGCGTACTGAATATGCTGCGCAGTTTGATCCTGCAGTATCAACCGACTCACGCCGTCGTGGTCTTTGATGCGAAAGGGAAAACCTTCCGTGATGAATTGTTCGAACATTACAAGTCCCACCGCCCGCCGATGCCGGACGATCTGCGCGCGCAGATTGAGCCGTTGCATAAGATGGTGAAAGCGATGGGGCTGCCGCTAATGGCAGTTCCGGGTGTTGAAGCCGACGATGTGATTGGCACCCTGGCGCGGGAAGCGGAAAGGGCGGGTCGTCCGGTGCTGATCAGCACCGGTGATAAAGACATGGCTCAGCTGGTGACGCCGGGGATCACCCTAATCAATACCATGACTAACACCATCCTTGGACCGGATGAGGTGGTCTCCAAGTATGGCGTCCCGCCGGAGCTGATTATCGATTTCCTGGCACTGATGGGCGACTCTTCGGATAACATTCCTGGCGTGCCGGGCGTGGGCGAGAAGACCGCCCAGGCGCTGCTGCAAGGCCTTGGCGGCCTTGATACGCTGTATGCGGAACCGGAGAAAATTGCTGCACTGAGCTTCCGCGGCGCGAAAACGATGGCGGCGAAGCTGGAGCAGAACAAGGACGTGGCTTATCTCTCTTATCAGCTGGCGACCATTAAAACCGACGTCGAGCTGGAGCTCACATGCGAAGAGCTGGAGGTGCAGCCACCGGCGGCTGACGATCTGCTGGCGCTGTTCAGGCAGTATGAGTTTAAGCGCTGGACAACCGACGTCGAGGCCGGGAAATGGCTGCAAGCGAAGGGCGGCAAACCGGCCGCTAAACCTGCAGAGCCTGCGGCAGCGGCACAGGCAGAAGCAGAGGATGAACCGGCCTCCGCCCTTTCAGCAGAGCACTACGTCACTATCCTTGATGAGGCCACGCTGGTCACCTGGATCGATAAGCTGAAGCAAGCGCCGCTCTTTGCCTTTGATACGGAAACCGACAGCCTGGATAATATCTCTGCCAATATGGTCGGTCTTTCATTCGCGGTTGAGCCTGGCGTGGCCGCCTATGTCCCTGTGGCGCATGATTATCTTGATGCACCGGATCAGATCCCCCGCGAGCGCGTACTGGCGTTGCTTAAACCGCTGCTGGAGGATGAGAAGCTGCTCAAGGTCGGGCAAAATCTCAAATACGATCGCGGTATTTTGGCCAACTATGACATTGAGCTGCGCGGGATTGCATTCGATACCATGCTGGAATCCTACATTCTCGACAGCGTGGCGGGCCGCCACGATATGGACAGTCTTTCCGACCGCTGGCTGAAGCATAAAACCATTACCTTTGAAGAGATCGCTGGTAAAGGTAAGAACCAGCTCACCTTTAACCAGATTGCACTGGAGGAGGCTGGCCGCTACGCGGCGGAAGATGCCGACGTCACGCTCCAGCTGCATCTGAAGATGTGGCCGAAGCTGCAGCAGCATGAAGGTCCGCTGAATATCTTTAAGCATATCGAAATGCCGCTGGTGCCGGTGCTGTCTCGGGTTGAGCGCAATGGCGTGAAAATCGACCCTGCCGTGCTGCATGCGCATTCCCAGGAGATCGCCCAGCGTCTGGTTGAGCTGGAGCAGCGCGCACATGAGATTGCCGGGGAAGCGTTTAATCTCTCCTCCACTAAACAGCTGCAAACGATCCTGTTTGAGAAACAGGGTATCAAGCCGCTGAAGAAAACGCCGGGCGGTGCGCCATCCACGTCTGAAGAGGTCCTGGAGGAGCTGGCGCTGGATTATCCGTTGCCAAAAGTGATTCTGGAGTATCGCGGGCTGGCGAAACTGAAGTCGACCTATACCGATAAACTGCCGCTGATGATTAATCCTAAAACGGGGCGCGTGCATACCTCCTATCATCAGGCGGTTACTGCCACAGGCCGTTTGTCGTCTACCGATCCAAACCTGCAAAATATTCCAGTGCGTAACGAAGAAGGACGGCGCATTCGCCAGGCGTTTATCGCGCCGGAAGATTACGTCATTGTCTCAGCGGACTACTCGCAAATCGAACTGCGTATTATGGCGCACCTGTCGCGGGATAAAGGCCTGCTAACCGCCTTCTCTGAAGGGAAAGATATTCACCGGGCGACGGCGGCTGAAGTGTTTGGCTTACCACTGGACAGCGTCAGCAGCGAACAGCGCCGCAGTGCGAAAGCCATCAACTTCGGTCTGATCTACGGCATGAGCGCCTTCGGCCTGGCCCGCCAGCTGAACATCCCGCGTAAAGAAGCACAGAAGTATATGGATCTTTATTTCGAGCGTTACCCGGGCGTCCTGGAGTATATGGAGCGCACCCGTGCTCAGGCGAAAGAGCAAGGGTATGTTGAAACGCTGGATGGCCGTCGACTCTATCTGCCGGATATTAAATCCAGCAATGGTGCCCGTCGCGCCGGCGCGGAACGTGCGGCGATCAACGCCCCGATGCAGGGGACAGCGGCAGACATTATCAAGCGGGCGATGATTGCTGTTGATGAATGGCTGCGGAAGGAGCAACCTCGCGTGCGGATGATCATGCAGGTTCACGATGAACTGGTCTTTGAAGTGCATAAAGATGAGCTCGATGCCGTGTCGAAAAAAATCCATGAACTGATGGAGAACAGCACTACGCTGGCGGTGCCGCTGCTGGTGGAAGTCGGTAGTGGCGAAAACTGGGATCAAGCGCACTAAGTATACAAAGCGCAAAGCGATTTTCTGTAAGTAAGCAACATAACTTATAGCGTTTTGTGAGGATCATTTGAATTTGCTATGTAAATAGTGAAAAAAAACTACAAAAAATGCTTTATCCGTGAGCGAAAGAAGAGTAGAGTTAATCGCGTAGGGTACAGAGGTAAGATGTTCTATCTTTCAGACCTTTTACTTCACGTAATCGGATTTGGCTGAATATTTTAGCCGCCCCGGTCATTTATGACCGGGGCGTTTTTTATTGCGCGAAAGAAAAGTTTGATGCAGTTAAAAGCGCGTAATATGAACGTCCGGATAGGGCGCTACGCGCCGTTATCCGGAAAAAGCGGGGGTTACTCGGCGTCTTCAACGGCTTCTTGCGGCGGGATTTCGTTAAACCAGCTATCCAGCTTCTGTCGCAGCTTATCCACGCCAGATTTTTTCAGCGAAGAGAAAGGTTCAACCTGAATATCGCCATTGAAGGCCAGTACCGCTTCACGCACCATATTCACTTGCGCTTTACGCGCGCCGCTGGCGAGCTTATCGGCTTTGGTCAACAGCACCAGCACCTGAATATCACTTTCTACCGCCCACTCGATCATTTGCTGATCGAGATCTTTAAGCGGGTGGCGAATATCCATTAGCACCACCAGGCCCTTCAGGCACAGACGTTTTTCCAGGTACTCTCCCAGCGCGCGCTGCCACTTGATCTTCATCTCTTCAGGTACTTGCGCATAACCATAGCCGGGCAGGTCAACCAGGCGTTTGCCCTCGGCGACTTCGAACAGGTTAATCAGCTGCGTACGTCCAGGAGTCTTGGAGGTACGCGCCAGGCTCTTCTGGTTGGTCAGCGTATTTAGCGCGCTGGATTTTCCCGCGTTGGAGCGGCCGGCGAACGCCACTTCAATGCCGGTATCGGCAGGAAGATGGCGGATATCTGGCGCGCTAGTGACAAAGTGCGTCAGTTGATAATTCCAGTTGGTCAAGACGGTCGTCTCCGTTAAAACAGGCTATGGCAGGGATTATACCTGAACAGCAGAAAAAGGCTGTTTTTACCGCACGCCGTTCCTGTAAGTAAAAACCATATGGTTTGTGAGACATTGACTATTCTTCGTATAGGACATACCTGAGAAAAATAAGACGATACAGATGTAATTAACTGAAAACAAACAAGTTATAAAAATAGAGAAATCTGAAAATGTTTTTTTAACGGCCTGGCTGGTTGTCGATTTTTGTCAACAGGGTAAAGTAATACACAACGGCGGGGATGCTGAAAGGATTAAGACTCAGGACGAGGGGTCAGGAAGCGCCAGGAGGCGAAGACCACAGGATAGTCAGGATGACGCGCGTCTTGGAGACGTTTCAAAGGGAAAAGGAAGAAACAGGGACCGTTGGACGCTAAGGGAAAGACAGGGTAAGTCGTTAGCGAACAGGGAAAGAAGAAGCCCGTTAAGGGTGGTCAGTGAGGAAAAAGGCGACAGAGTAATCTGTCGCCTTTTTTCTTTGCTTGCTTTCTGCTAGATTCCGCCTCAATTCTATACTGAATAATACTGTCTGAAGATTACACACCATGAAAAAACCGACATCCGCCACCCGTGGCAAATCCGGCCGCAAGTCGCGTGAAGAGTTAAATCAGGAAGCTCGCGATCGCAAACGGCAGAAGAAACATCGTGGTCACGCGGCAGGCAGTCGCGCGAACGGCGGCGATGCGGCTTCAGCGGGCAAAAAACAGAGCCAGACGCAAGACCCGCGCGTCGGCAGTAAAAAACCGATCCCGCTGGGCGTGAGCGAAAGCAGCACCCCAGCCCCCAAGCAGCATAAACCAAAGAGCGAGAAACCTATGCTTTCACCGCAGGCTGAGCTGGAGTTGCTGGAGAATGATGAGCGCCTGGACGCGCTGCTGGAACGTCTGGAAGAGGGCGGCACCCTGAATGCTGAAGAGCAGAGCTGGGTGGACGCCAAACTGGATCGCATTGATGAGCTGATGCAGCAGCTCGGCCTCTCTTACGATGACGAAGATGAAGAAGAGGAAGAGCGTCAGGAAGATATGATGCGTCTGCTGAAGGGTGGAAACTAACATTTGCATCCCATCGGATTCCCGGTACTGCTTATAACCCTTCTGGTTATATGTTATCTGCTGTGGTTATTCGTTAAACTACGACGGTTGTCGCGGCGTCAGAAATGGCTGCGCAACCGGCTCATGACCCGCGGTGCGGTGGGGCCGGGACGGCGTACCCGTCGGCGGCACCATCGGAAGGAGTGAGCATGTCTGAGCAGATAATCGACTGGGATCTGGCCCTGATCCAGAAATATAACTATTCCGGGCCGCGCTATACCTCGTATCCCACCGCGCTGGAGTTTTCACCGCAATTTGGCGCGGCGGAATTCGATGCCGCTGTGGCCCGTTACCCACAGCGTCCCCTGTCGCTGTACGTGCATATCCCGTTTTGCCATAAGCTGTGTTATTTCTGCGGCTGCAATAAGATAGTCACCCGCCAGCAGCATAAGGCCGATCAATATCTCGATGTCCTTGAACAGGAGATCATCCACCGCGCGCCGCTGTTTGCCAGTCGCCAGGTTAAGCAACTGCACTGGGGTGGCGGCACGCCAACCTATCTCAATAAGGCGCAAATCAGTCGCCTGATGGATCTGTTGCGCAGCCACTTCCATTTCAGCGCGGAAGCCGAGATTTCCATTGAGGTCGATCCACGTGAGATCGAGCTGGATGTCCTCGATCATTTACGCACCGAGGGGTTCAACCGCCTGAGTATGGGCGTGCAGGACTTCAATAAAGAGGTTCAGCGCCTGGTTAACCGTGAGCAGGACGAAGCGTTCATCTTTGATTTGCTCCACCATGCGCGGGAGATTGGTTTTACCTCGACCAATATCGACCTCATCTACGGCCTGCCGAAGCAAACGCCGGAGAGCTTCGCCTTTACCCTGCAAAAGGTCGCCGAGCTCAATCCTGACCGCCTGAGCGTGTTTAACTATGCGCATCTGCCCACGCTCTTTGCCGCACAGCGCAAAATTAAAGATGCCGATCTCCCCTCCGCTGAACAGAAGCTGGAGATCCTCCAGGAGACCATCGGCTCGCTGACGGCGGCAGGCTATCAGTTTATCGGCATGGACCACTTTGCTCGCCCAGACGATGAATTAGCGGTCGCGCAACGTCATGGCATACTGCACCGCAATTTCCAGGGTTACACTACCCAGGGGGATACCGATCTGCTGGGGATGGGCGTGTCCGCGATCAGCATGATTGGCGACAGCTACGCCCAGAACCAAAAAGAGCTGAAGCTGTACTACCAGCAGGTGGCAGAGCAAGGGGGCGCTCTATGGCGCGGGATCGCGTTAACCCGCGATGACTGTTTACGTCGCGACGTGATTAAGGCGTTGATCTGTAATTTCCGTCTGGATATTGAGGCTGTAGAGGCGCAGTGGGATGTGGATTTTCAGTCTTATTTTGCCGAAGACCTGAAGCTGCTGGCGCCGCTGGCGCATGACGGGCTGGTGGCTGTGGATGATAAGGCCATTCAGGTGACGGCGAAAGGCCGACTGCTGATCCGCAATATCTGCATGTGCTTTGATGCCTATCTACGGCAAAAAGCTCGGATGCAACAGTTCTCCCGGGTCATTTAATGTTTTCCCCTCTCCCGCGGCCACAGGAGAGGGGAACCATTAGCTGAACAGCCCGACCAGCGCAGCGCACAGCACGGCAGCGACTGCCGTTTGTGGCGTGTGACTGGCTGCGGCGCCGCTCGATATCATACTCACCAGTGATTCAAACATGATGCTCTCCCCTAATGCCGGGCACGATCATACTCAACTCATCGGAACAGTAAAGTACAAAATAGCAGCACTTTGCGCTGAACGGCTAATTTTCATCATGCCGTTAATCACTACTCCATTCCCAGCTCTTTTAGCTTACGCGTCAGGGTATTACGACCCCATCCCAGCAGACGCGCAGCCTCCTGCTTGTGCCCCTGGGTATGGCGCAGGGCGGTCGTCAGCAGCGTGCGCTCCATTTCGGGTTGCGCTTCTGAGAGCAGGTTTTGATGACCGGATCGCAACGCCCGATCGGCCCACTGACCCAGCAGCGTCGCCCAGCTGTCGGGCTGCATCTGCGTCGGGCTGTCCGGAACCGTGGTCTCAAACAGTTCGCTCGGCAGATCCTGCGTCAGTACCTCCTGGCCGGCGGCCATGACGGTGAGCCAGCGACAGGTGTTTTCCAGCTGACGGACGTTGCCAGGCCACGCCAGGCGTGTCAGCGCTGTCTCCGTTTCCGGATGCAGCTGTTTGGCTTCAACACCGAGCTCGCGGGCGGCTATCTGCAGAAAATGGCGGGCCAGGCGTGGAATATCTTCCCGGCGCTCGCGCAGCGGCGGTAAATGTACCCGGATCACGTTCAGGCGGTGGAACAAATCTTCACGGAATTTCCCCTCCTGCACGCGCTGTTCCAGGTTCTGGTGGGTGGCGGCGATGATCCGCACATCGACCTTCACCGGCGCGTAACCGCCCACGCGATAAAACTGGCCATCCGCCAGCACGCGCAGCAGACGAGTCTGGACATCAAGCGGCATATCGCCAATTTCATCCAGGAATAGCGTGCCGCCGTCAGCCTGTTCGAAGCGTCCCTGGCGGACGGTATTGGCGCCGGTAAAGGCCCCTTTTTCATGCCCGAACAGCTCGGACTCAATCAGGTCTTTGGGTATTGCCGCCATATTCAGTGCGATAAACGGCGCTTTTGAACGTGGACTATGACGATGCAGGGCGTGAGCGACGAGCTCTTTACCGGTACCGGATTCGCCATTAATCAGCACGCTGATGGATGATCGCGACAAACGGCCAATAATGCGAAAGACATCCTGCATTGCCGGCGCTTCGCCGATGATGTCGGCAGTTGGGCTGCTTATTGGCGCATTTCGCGGCTGTTGCTGCTCCTGGTAGTGGCTTATCGCCCGGTCGACCAGGGCGACGGCTTCATCAATATCAAAAGGTTTGGGCAGATAATCAAACGCGCCTTGCTGATAAGCGCTGACCGCGGCGTCCAGATCGGAATGTGCGGTCATTATGATGACCGGAAGCATTGGATGACGCTGCTTAATCTGTTTGAGCAGCGCCAGACCATCCATTCCCGGCATACGGATATCTGACAGCAGTACATCCGGGGTTTTGGTGGTGAGGGCATCTAGCACCTCATTGCCGCTTTCGAACGTTGTGCAGCTCAAGCCGGCTCCGGTGAGCGCGCGTTCAAGCACCCAGCGGATGGAGCTATCGTCATCAACGATCCAGGCTATCCCTCGTTGCATAAACACCTCTACTTCCGAATAGGCAGGTATACCGAAAATTCGGTATGACCCGGCCAGCTGGTGAATTCAATTTTGCCGGAGTGCTGATCGATAAGGCTGCGGGCGATAGATAAGCCCAGGCCGGTACCACCTTCGCGGCCGCTGACCATCGGATAAAACAGCGTATCCTGGAGATGGGGCGGAATACCCGGGCCATTATCTTCAACGTCAATACGTGCGGCGAGGCGATAACGCACCCCGTGCAGCGTCAGCTGGAAAGCGGTGCGGGTGCGGAGAACAATTTCGCCCCCTTCCGGCCCCAGCGCCTGCAGCGCATTACGGACGATGTTCAGCAACACCTGTTCAATTTGATCCGGGTCGTGGGGCAGCTCTGGTAGGCTGGGGTCGTAATCACGGATTAACTTCACGTTGTCCGGTAACTCCATGGAGACCAGTTTCACTACCCGCTCGGCGACTTTATGGATACTTTCAGTAACGTGCATGCCCGGATGCTGTGGCCCAAGCAGGCGATCGACCAGATTTCTCAGCCGGTCAGCCTGCTCGATGATCACTTTGGTATATTCCGTTAGCGCCGGGTCGGGCAGGGCTTTGCTGAGCAGCTGTGCCGCGCCGCGCAGGCCGCCTAACGGATTTTTTATCTCATGTGCCAGGCCGCGGACCAGATCGCGGGCGGCGACCTGCTGCGCGTGCTGCAGCTGCTCCTGGCTCAGGCGGCGCTGGTTATCCATTGGCGCCATTTCCAGCAAAATAAAGCCTTCCGGTAGCCGCTGGGCGGTCAGCGACAGGATGTGCGAGCGGCCATCAATAACCAGCGTCACTTCGTTATCGGTAAACCCCTGGCCCGCCTGCAGGCTCTCCTGCATCAGCCCGATATTCAACGAAAAATAGCTCAACAGCTCAGGTAACGGGGTGCCAAACAGCTTGCGTGAACTTTGCGCCAGCAGCTGCTGCGCCGCAGGATTGGCAAAGTGCACCGCCAGGTCATCATCGACCAGTAAGATACTGTTGATAAGAGAGTTGAGGATCTGCCCAGCATCGGGCAGTGTGCCTGTTGCCATTCGACAGTCTCCTGAAAAAGAGTGCACCAATTTAGTGCAGTATAGCTTTTTATCGGTAAAAAGCTCGCGAGATCAGCGTGTTGGTGGAGAAAAAAGCCCATCCTGAGATGGGCTGAAAGTTTCCACGGCAACAAAATATCCCGGGCATCCCGCGCCACAACACGACATACCCTGGATTTACAGCAAAATTAGACGCTGTAGTACAGTTCGAACTCAACCGGATGCGGAGTCATGCGTACGCGGTCGTTCTCTTCCAGACGCAGGGCGATATAAGCATCGATAGCGTCATTGGTGAACACGCCGCCAGCCGTCAGGAACTCACGGTCAGCATCCAGAGCCTGCAGGGCTTCTTCCAGAGAGCCTGCAACCTGCGGGATCTCTTTCGCTTCTTCCGGCGGCAGGTCATACAGGTTTTTGTCCATTGCTTCGCCCGGATGGATTTTGTTCTTGATACCATCAAGGCCAGCCATCAGCAGCGCCGCAAAGCACAGGTACGGGTTGGCAGCCGGGTCCGGGAAGCGCACTTCGATACGACGCGCTTTCGGAGAGGTCACCACCGGAATACGGATGGAGGCAGAGCGGTTACGCGCAGAGTAAGCCAGCATAACCGGCGCTTCGTAACCCGGGACCAGACGCTTGTAGGAGTTGGTGGTCGGGTTCGCCAGGGCGTTGATAGCTTTAGCGTGTTTGATTACGCCGCCGATGTAGAACAGCGCCTGCTCAGACAGACCTGCGTATTTGTCGCCGGAGAACAGGTTAGTCCCGTTTTTCGCCAGAGACATATGGCAGTGCATGCCGGAGCCGTTATCGCCGAACATTGGTTTCGGCATAAAGGTCGCGGTTTTACCGAAGCGGTGAGCGACGTTGTGAACAACGTATTTGTAAATCTGAATTTCGTCCGCTTTTTTGGTCATGGTGTTGAAGCGGGTTGCCACTTCGTTCTGACCTGCGGTAGCCACTTCGTGGTGGTGAGCTTCAACAACCAGGCCCATCTCTTCCATGATCATACACATGGTGGAACGGATATCCTGAGAAGAGTCTACTGGCGGAACCGGGAAGTAACCCCCTTTCACGCCCGGACGGTGACCTTTGTTACCGCCTTCGTATTTGGTGGAGGAGTTCCACGCACCTTCGATGTCATCGATCGCGACATGGGAGCCGGAGATAGAGGCGCCAAAACGGATGTCGTCGAACAGGAAGAATTCTGGTTCTGGCCCGAACAGGACGGTGTCAGCGATGCCGGTGGCGCGCAGGTACTCTTCAGCGCGTTTCGCGATGGAGCGCGGGTCACGGTCATAGCCCTGCAGGGTGCCTGGCTCGAGGATATCGCAGCGGATGATCAGGGTCGGTTCTTCGTAGAACGGGTCAATGACCGCGGTGGAAGCGTCCGGCATCAGGACCATGTCAGATTCGTTGATACCTTTCCAGCCACCGATCGAGGAGCCATCAAACATTTTGCCTTCTTCGAAGAATTCGGCATTTACCTGATGAGACGGAATCGTGACGTGCTGTTCTTTACCTTTGGTATCGGTGAAGCGCAGATCGACAAACTTCACTTCGTGCTCGTTCAGCATCGTCAAAACGTGTTCAGCGGACATACTTAAACTCTCCCGGATTGGTCATTGTCGTCGTGGTAACGAAAACTTCATACTGCTTAAAAGTGGCGTTGTTGCCTTAAAAAATATAAAGCGAAATCTGTGCCAACTTTTAAATGCCCTATAAAACGCTGTATCATGCGCACCATAGTGCAAAAGGACTGCACCATGATGGAGATAATGCACCAAAGTAGTGCCTCAGTGTGAACATTGAGCACCATTTTGGTGCAATTTTTGTTACGGTGCCCTTTTATCGCTCCGTGAAAGCGGTCACAAAGAAACTCTGCAATACTTGTTTGCGGAGGATGTTTGTGATCCTGTTCAGTCCTTCGCTTAATACGTGTACAATAACGCGCTATTTCTAATGCCTGAGGCAAAGTTGTGATCGAAAATCTGCGTAATATCGCCATCATCGCGCACGTTGACCATGGTAAAACTACCCTGGTTGACAAGCTGCTACAGCAATCCGGTACGTTCGACGCACGTACTGAAGCACAAGAACGTGTGATGGACTCCAACGATTTGGAGAAAGAGCGTGGGATTACCATCCTCGCGAAAAACACCGCAATCAAATGGAATGATTACCGTATCAACATCGTTGATACCCCAGGGCACGCCGACTTCGGAGGTGAGGTTGAGCGTGTTATGTCCATGGTTGACTCTGTGCTGCTGGTGGTCGATGCCTTTGATGGCCCGATGCCGCAAACGCGCTTCGTGACCAAAAAAGCTTTTGCCCACGGCCTGAAGCCGATCGTGGTCATCAACAAAGTTGACCGCCCGGGCGCCCGTCCGGATTGGGTTGTCGATCAGGTCTTCGACCTGTTCGTTAACCTTGATGCGACCGACGAACAGCTGGACTTCCCGATCGTTTACGCGTCCGCGCTGAACGGTATCGCGGGTCTGGATCACGAAGACATGGCTGACGACATGACCCCGCTGTACCAGGCGATTGTTGATCGCGTGCCGGCGCCGGACGTTGACCTTGACGGTCCGCTGCAGATGCAGATCTCCCAGCTGGACTACAACAACTACGTTGGCGTCATCGGTATCGGCCGCATCAAACGCGGTAAAGTGAAGCCGAACCAGCAGGTCACTATCATCGATAGCGAAGGCAAAACCCGTAACGGTAAAGTCGGTAAAGTGCTGACTCACCTGGGTCTGGAGCGTATCGAGAGTGACGTAGCCGAAGCTGGCGACATCATCGCGATCACCGGTCTGGGCGAGCTGAACATCTCCGACACCATCTGCGATCCGCAGAATGTCGAAGCGCTGCCGGCACTGTCCGTTGATGAGCCGACCGTAACCATGTTCTTCAACGTCAACACCTCGCCGTTCTGCGGTAAAGAAGGTAAGTTCGTTACCTCTCGCCAGATCCTGGACCGTCTGAACAAAGAGCTGGTGCACAACGTGGCGCTGCGCGTTGAAGAAACCGAAGACGCTGATGCGTTCCGCGTTTCCGGCCGTGGTGAACTGCACCTGTCCGTTCTGATTGAAAACATGCGTCGTGAAGGTTTCGAGATGGCGGTTTCCCGTCCGAAAGTTATCTTCCGCGAAATCGATGGCCGTAAACAAGAGCCGTTCGAAAACGTGACGCTGGACGTCGAAGAGCAGCACCAGGGTTCTGTCATGCAGGCGCTGGGCGAGCGTAAAGGCGACCTGAAAAACATGAATCCAGACGGTAAAGGCCGCGTACGTCTCGACTACGTGATCCCAAGCCGTGGTCTGATCGGCTTCCGTTCAGAGTTCATGACCATGACTTCTGGTACCGGTCTGCTGTACTCCACCTTCAGCCACTACGACGACGTTCGTCCGGGCGAAGTGGGTCAGCGTAACAACGGCGTACTGATCTCTAACGGTCAGGGTAAAGCGGTTGCGTTCGCCCTGTTCGGTCTGCAGGATCGCGGTAAGCTGTTCCTCGGCCACGGCGCTGAAGTTTACGAAGGCCAGATCATCGGTATTCACAGTCGTTCTAACGACCTGACGGTAAACTGCCTGACCGGTAAGAAACTGACCAACATGCGTGCGTCCGGTACTGACGAAGCAACGGTTCTGGTTCCGCCGATTAAGATGACCCTGGAGCAGGCTCTGGAGTTCATCGATGACGACGAACTGGTAGAAGTGACCCCTACGTCTATCCGTATCCGTAAACGTCACCTGACTGAGAACGACCGTAAACGCGCAATGCGCGGTGCAAAAGAAGAGTAATTTTTCTTCTTGTTGTTCGCTAAACCCCGCCTCTCCGGCGGGGTTTCTTTTTTTCATTCCTGCATCATACGCCAATAGTCAAATCCTGCCTTTCCCGCTAAAGTTAATTTTCCACGGCGCGGAAGGAGACAAAAATGCTCTATATCTTTGATTTAGGTAATGTGATTGTCGACATTGACTTCAACCGGGTATTGGGAGCCTGGAGTGATTTAACCCGTATCCCGCTGGCGACGCTGAAGCAGCATTTCACCATGGGAGAGGCTTTCCACCAGCATGAGCGTGGCGAGATTAGCGATGAAGACTTTGCCGCCGCCATGTGTCATGAAATGAATATGTCCCTCAGCTATGAGCAGTTTGCTCACGGCTGGCAGGCGGTATTTGTCGCGCTGCGCCCGGAGGTAATTACCATCATGCATAAACTTCGTGCCCAGGGGCATCGGGTGGTGGTGCTCTCCAATACCAATCGTCTTCACACCACATTCTGGCCCGATGAATACCCGGAAGTGCGCGCTGCCGCCGATCGCATTTATCTGTCACAGGAGATGGGATTGCGTAAGCCTGAAGCGGAAATTTATCTGCGAGTACTGGAAGAAGAGGGATTTTCCGCCGCAGATACGGTCTTTTTTGATGATAACGTCGATAATATAGCAGGGGCCAACCGGTTAGGGATCACCAGTATTCTGGTGACCGGGAAGAAGACCATCCCTGACTATTTCGCGAATCAGCTATGCTAAAAACCGTTCAGCAAAAATTACACCACCATACCCGGCCGCTGCTGGCTTGGCTTAAGCTGCTGTGGCGGCGCATTGATGAAGACCATATGACGACTCTGGCGGGGAACCTCGCCTATGTGTCATTACTTTCCCTGGTGCCGCTGATAGCCGTCGTGTTCGCGCTGTTTGCGGCCTTTCCCATGTTTTCCGAAGTCAGCGTGCAGATTCGCCATTTTATCTTCGCCAATTTTATTCCGGCGACCGGGGATGTGATTCAGGGGTATATCGAACAGTTCGTGGCTAACTCCAGCCGTATGACCGCCGTAGGCGCGTTTGGCCTGATCGTCACCTCGCTGCTGCTGATGTACTCGATCGACAGCGCGCTAAACACCATCTGGCGCAGCACGCGCAGCCGTCCCAAAGTTTACTCCTTTGCCGTTTACTGGATGATCCTGACTCTTGGCCCGTTGCTGGCAGGCGCCAGCCTGGCGATCAGTTCGTATCTGCTGTCGCTGCGCTGGGCGAGCGATCTGGACGGCGTGATTGATAATCTGCTCCGCCTTTTCCCGCTGATCCTTTCCTGGGCGGCATTCTGGCTGCTCTACAGTATTGTACCGACCACCCAGGTGCGTAACCGCGATGCAGTGATCGGGGCGCTGGTGGCGGCGCTGCTGTTCGAGGCAGGTAAAAAAGCGTTTGCCCTCTATATCACCACCTTTCCGTCCTATCAGTTAATTTATGGCGTGATTTCGGTGGTGCCGATTTTGTTCGTCTGGGTGTACTGGACCTGGTGTATCGTCTTGCTTGGCGCTGAAATTACTGTCACTCTCGGTGAATACCGCAAACTTAAAACAGAAGAAACAGAACAACCATGATTGCATTAATTCAACGCGTATCCCGTGCAAGCGTTACCGTGGAGGATGAAGTGACGGGCGAAATTGGTCCGGGGCTTCTGGTGCTGCTGGGCGTCGAGAAAGACGATGATGAACAAAAGGCGAATCGCCTTTGTGAACGGGTGCTGGGCTACCGCATCTTCAGCGATGCGGACGGGAAAATGAACCTGAATGTCCAGCAGGCGGGCGGCAGCGTGCTGGTGGTTTCGCAATTTACGCTGGCGGCGGATACCGAGCGGGGGATGCGACCGAGTTTCTCGAAAGGCGCTGCCCCTGACCGCGCCGAGGCGCTGTATGAGTATTTCGTCGCCCGCTGTCGCCAGCAGGAAATGAACACCCAGACCGGAAGATTCGCTGCGGATATGCAGGTTTCTTTGGTCAATGATGGTCCCGTGACCTTTTGGTTGCAGGTATGACCCAGCTTCCGGGCAGGCTGCGGGTAACAAAAGAGAGTACGACTATGTATCACCTTCGTGTACCGCAAACAGCAGAAGAGTTAGAGAGCTACTACCAGTTCCGCTGGGAGATGCTGCGTAAGCCGCTGCATCAGCCTAAAGGATCGGAACGCGACGCCTGGGATGCGATGGCGCATCATCAGATGGTCGTGGATGAAGAGGGTAATCTGGTTGCCGTCGGCCGACTGTATATCAATGCGGAAAATGAAGCCTCCATTCGCTTTATGGCCGTTCATCCCTCCGTACAGGATAAAGGGCTGGGGACGCTGATGGCGATGACCCTGGAGTCGGTAGCGCGTCAGGAAGGGGTGAAGCGGGTCACCTGTAGCGCTCGCGAAGATGCGGTGGAGTTTTTCGCCAAGCTTGGCTTTGTCAATCAAGGGGAGATCACTACCCCGACCACCACGCCGATCCGTCATTTTCTGATGATTAAACCGATCGCGTCGCTGGACGATATTTTGCACCGTGGCGACTGGTGCGCGCAGCTCCAGCAGGCGTGGTATCAGCATATCCCGCTGAGTGAAAAAATGGGCGTACGCATTCAGCAGTACACCGGGCAGAAATTTATAACCACCATGCCGGAAGCGGGGAACCAGAATCCGCACCATACGCTGTTTGCCGGTAGCCTGTTTTCGTTAGCGACCCTGACCGGATGGGGACTTATCTGGCTGATGCTGCGCGAGCGGCATCTGGGGGGCACCATCATTTTGGCGGATGCGCATATTCGATACAGTCAGCCCATTAGCGGCCGCCCCAGCGCCATCGCCGACCTGGGATCGCTGAGCGGCGACCTCGACCGCCTGGCGCGTGGGCGTAAAGCCCGCGTGCAAATGCAGGTGGAGCTTTTTGGCGATGATAAACAGGGTGCGGTTTTCGAGGGGATCTACATCGTGCTGCCGGCGAAGCCTTTTGGTTCGTACGAAGAGGGCGGCAACGAGGAAGAGTAAGCGCCCTCTGGCCGTTATCGTCCTGGCGATGCCACACGCCAGGCGATATCCCGCATAGCATCACGCGCGGCGTGGCTGACGCCCCCCAGCTGAGAGAAGCCGTGGATCACCCCCAGATAACGCTGACAGGAACTCTCCACCCCTTGCTCCGTCAGCCTTCGGTACAGCACTTCGCCCTCATCGCGTAAAGGATCGAACTCAGCTGTCAGAATATGCACCGGTGGCAGCCCGTTAAAATCTTCGCGCCAGAGCGGACTGGCATCCGGATGGTTTGCCGGCGTCGAGGCGAGGTACATTTCGTAGCCGCTCAGTAGCGTGTCCCGGGTAATCACATAGTCATCGCCATTGCTGAGGTAGCTCGCCATGCTGGCGGTGGGGTCAAGCATCGGATAAATCAGAATCAGTTGTGCAGGATGCCACGCCGCTTTCGCTTTCAGGCGCAGGGCCGTGACCAGAGCGAGATGCCCGCCGGCGCTGTCGCCGGCCAGCGTGATGCGCGAGGCATCAATACCAAGCTGCTCCGCGTGCTGGTGAATAATCGTAGCACCTCGTTCTGCATCATCGTGCGCCGCCGGAAAGGTATGCTCCGGCGCCAGGCGGTACTGTACAGCGATCACCCGGCAACCGCTGAACATGGCTAACTGACGGAGTTGGTTATCGTGGGTGGTAAAGCCGCCGCTGACAAAACAGCCGCCGTGGTAGTAGATAAGCGTGGGTAGCAGGCCGTCGGCAGTGGGCGGTGAAACGACGCGGAAGTGCATACCCTCCAGGGTGATATCCTCCACCCGCACTCGCGTTTCCGTCTCCCCGGCGAGTACTGTACTGGCGATATAGCCGGCCCTCCGATCATCAATATGTTGATCGCGCGATGACGGACGACCTGCCGCAATAAATGCCTCAACCAGCGAAGCAATCCCTTTCTCCAGCGCCATATGAAGTTCCTTGTACTGTTTTAATATCCAGTGTTATAGCCTGGATTATGGCGAAAATACAGGCCTGTTGAGGTCGCCTGTGCATTATGGAAAGCGGCTCGCAAAAAAGCGTTTACCTGGCAAAATCCTTTTTGTTTCCGATTTCAAAAGCTGTAGATTGCTCATAACTTCATCACTGGTGATATACTTGAGGTATATATGAGCATGATGGCTGAAAGGGATATGGGCAGAATTCTTCTCGATTTATCAGACGATGTCATTCAACGTCTCGATGACCTCAAAGTGCAGCGTAACATTCCGCGAGCGGAACTGTTACGTGAAGCGGTTGAACAATATCTGGAGAAACAAGATCTAGCTAAAGATACCATCTCCAGTGCGCTGGGTCTGTGGCAAGACTGCGAAGAAGACGGCATGGAATATCAACGTCAGCTACGCAAGGAGTGGTAATGACCTCCGGATCTGCGCTTTTTGATACCAATATTCTTATTGATTTATTTAGCGGGCGTCGCGAAGCCAAACAGGCGCTGGAGGCCTGGCCACCGCAGAATGCGATCAGTCTGATTACCTGGATGGAGGTGATGGTTGGCGCTAAAAAATATCACCAGGAGCAGCGTACGCGAATGGCGTTAAGCACCTTTAATATCATTAACATCTCACAGGATATTGCAGAGCGAAGCATTGCGCTGCGGCAGGAGTATAAGCTTAAGCTGCCGGATGCCATCATTCTGGCGACGGCGCAACTCCATCGTCTGGAACTGATTACGCGGAATACGAAGGATTTTGCCGGTATTCCTGGCGTAGTCACGCCGTACGAACTACACCCTGAATAATTCGAGTGGCAGGAGGACGACAAGGGAGCGACAAACTCGTCTGAAAAGAGTGTGTCCAGCCAAAGGCTGGCCTCTGATGACAGTCAGTGACGCGGGTGAGTCATTCCTGACTACGCTCGTGTCGCAAGAAGGAAAGCGGGCGGCAAGAGCCGCCCGAAATCACACCGCAGAACTTACTCCCCTTCGCCGGGGAACATGAACGGGTTAATTGAGCTCCTGGCGAAGCCTTCCTGTTCCATACGGGCATCGAGCACCAGGGACGCCAAATCGTCGGCGACGGCTTCGACTTTCGGATCCTTCTCCTGATACATAATCTTCAGGTAGGTTCCGCAGTCGCCACAGCTTTCGGCTTTCACCGCTGCCTGCTCGTTGTCCAGCGACCAGTAGTGCAGGTCGCGGCTCTGTTCACAGTTGCTGCACTTGACGCGCACCACGTGCCACTCGGTTTCGCACAGGTTGCAGTGCAGATAGCGCAGCCCCTGAGTGGTGCCGATCTGCACGATGCTGGAGACCGGCATCGAGCCGCATACCGGGCAGAACTGACGCTGTTCGCCGTATTCGGCGCGCGCTTTCCCCGGGATCAGGCTGGCCATCTGCGCCCAGTAGAGCGACAGCGCGGCCCAGATGAACGGCGCTTTATCACTGCTGACGGAGGCGAAGTCGGAAACAAACAGCGCGCTGGCCATCTGCTCCAGCTCCTGCTCAGAGGCTTTTTCCAGATTCTCAATGACCGCCAGCGCCGGGCCGCTCATTTCCGGCTTCAGCTCGGCAATCAGCGAGTGCAACAGCTTGTGCCAGTGCTTGTCGCGCGGCAGAACGTGGATATCCAGCGGCGGTTTACCCTGTTCGCTGGCCGCTTTAATGCGAGCCGTCAGATCCATCTGCAGCGGATGGTCGTACAGCACCACTTCCTGGGCATGGGCGATCAGCGCGGCAAAGCGCAGGTAATCGCCCAGCGGGTTGTTGGCGGCCAGCTCACGCAGGCGTTCAGCGCGGCGGTTATACAGATTTTTCAGCCTGGGGAACAGTAACGGCGGAATTGCTTCCGCCGTGCGTTTCTCGCTCGAACCCAGCTCGTCTTGCGGGATTATGCGAATACTCATTCAGATGACTTTTCCTGTTTCTGGCGGACCTCTCGGTACCAGCGCGGGTGATGTTTCTTCGCCCACGTTTTGGTAACCCAGCCTTCCACCATCGCGGTAATGGTGCCTTTCACCCAGAGGGCGGCGTAGATATGCACCATGATAACCACAATTAACGCCACTGCGGCAAATGAATGCAGCATCAGCGCAAATCGGATCACCGGGATTGAGAAAGCCGGCGCAAAATACGGACGCCAGATGATCACACCGCTCACCAGCAGCAGTACCAGCAAAATAATCGCCGCCCAGAACACGCATTTCTGGCCGAAGTTATAGCGCCCGGTATCGCCCACCTCCTCGTTGACGACGATCTTACGAATATTCTTCGCCCAAAAGATATCATCCCGATTGATTAGGTTGTGGTGCCAGTAACGGAAAAACATGATGATAAACGACGCGAACATCACCACCCCGACGAACGGGTGGAGAATACGCGCCAGCTGCGGCGTACCGAGAATATGCATCAGCCAGTTAAAGGACGGGAAGAAAAAGCCTAACCCGCTCACTGCCGCCAGGACGAAGCAGAAGGCGGTGACCCAGTGGTTGATGCGTTCCGGCGCCGTGTAGCGCACGATGGTGTCACGTCTTTTCATTTGCGCACCTCGTCTTTCTCTTCATGCAGGTTGTCCTCTTCCTCTTCCGCGCGGTTCGGACCGACGCCGACGTAGTGGAAGATACTGGCTGCGAAGGTCGCGGCGAAGCCGACGGCCGCCAGCGGTTTCCAGATGCCTTTCCAGAACTTCACGGTCTGGCTGATCTCCGGGTTTTCCGGCAGGCCATGGTACAGATTCGGCTTGTCGGCATGGTGCAGCACGTACATGACGTGGGTGCCGCCGACGCCGGCCGGATCGTACAGGCCCGCATTGTCATAACCGCGGGTTTTCAGCTCAGCCACGCGTTCACCGGCCAGCGTTTTCATATCCTCTTTGGAGCCAAAGTGGATTGCGCCGGTCGGACAGGTTTTCACGCAGGCAGGCTCCTGGCCGACGGTCACGCGGTCTACGCACAGGGTACATTTGTAGACGCGGTTGTCTTCCGGGTTCAGACGCGGTACATCGAACGGACAGCCGGCGATACAGTAGCCGCAGCCGATGCACTGCTCGGACTGGAAGTCGACGATACCGTTGGCGTACTGAATGATCGCGCCTTCTGACGGGCAGGCCTTCAGGCAGCCCGGGTCCGCGCAATGCATGCAGCCATCCTTGCGAATGAGCCATTCCAGCTTGTCGTTTTGTTCCACTTCCGAGAAGCGCATGACCGTCCATGACTTGGCGGTCAGGTCCGCCGGGTTGTCATACACCCCGACGTTGTGACCGACTTCATCACGAATATCGTTCCATTCGGAGCAGGCCACCTGACAGGCTTTGCAGCCGATACAGGTGGTGACGTCGATAAGCTTCGCCACCTCCTGCTGGTGGTCCCGCGCCTGAGGCGCGGGGGTGAAACCGTTAGTCGCGGAACGACGAATAATATCTTGCGATTGATAAGCCATAAGTCGTCTCCGTTACACCTTTTCCACGTTCACGAGGAAAGCTTTGAACTCCGGTGTCTGCGTATTTGCATCACCGACGAACGGCGTCAGGGTATTAGCAATAAAGCCTTTTTTCGCTACGCCCTCATAGCCCCAGTGAATAGGAATGCCGATGGTATCGATATCCTTACCGTCAACTTTCAGCGTGCGAATACGCTTGGTCACCACTGCCTTGGCTTTGATATAGCCGCGGTTAGAGGAAACTTTCACGGTATCGCCGTGGCCGATGCCGAGCTTATTCGCCAGTTTTTCACCGATCTCCACAAACTGCTCCGGCTGTGCGATGGCGTTAAGCAACGCGTGCTTGGTCCAGTAGTGGAAGTGTTCGGTCAGGCGGTAAGTGGTGCCGACGTACGGGAATTTGTCCGCTTTGCCCATCTGCTCGAGATCGCCTTTGAAGACGCGAGCGGCCGGGTTAGAGACCACGTTCGGATGCAGCGGGTTAGTCCCCAGCGGCGTTTCAAACGGCTCGTAGTGTTCCGGGAACGGTCCTTCCGCCATCTTATCGATAGCGAACAGACGGCCCATCCCTTCCGGCTGCATGATAAACGGACCGACGTCGCTGCCAGGCGCGGCGGCGCTGTAGTCCGGAATATCCACGCCACCCCATTTGGCGCCGTCCCACTTCAGCAACTGACGTTTAGGATCCCACGGTTTGCCCTGCGGGTCCGCGGAGGCGCGGTTATACAGGATGCGGCGGTTGAGCGGCCAGGCCCAGGCCCAACCCAGCGTGTTGCCGAGGCCTGACGGATCGGCGTTATCGCGGCGCGCCATCTGGTTGCCGTCTGGCGTCCAGCTACCGGCGAAGATCCAGCAGCCGCTGGAGGTGGTGCCATCATCGCGCAGCTGGGCAAAGGAGCTCAACTGCTGCCCTTTCTTAACGATCACCGCGCCGGTCGCCGGGTCGGTGATATCCGCCAGCGCTTTACCGTTGCTTTCCATCGCCACTTCTTCAGATGCCGGCTCGTGCGGAGTGGAGTAGTTCCACGTCATGTTGAGCACCGGCTCCGGCGCAGGTCCGCCCTCTTCGGCATACATCTTACGCAGGCGAGTGAAGATACCGGCGAGGATTTCACCATCGGTGACAGCGATCCCCGGGGCGTCCGCGCCTTTCCAGTGCCACTGCAGCCAGCGGCCGGAGTTGACGATCGACCCGTTCTCTTCAGCGAAACAGGTGGAGGGCAGGCGGAACACTTCGGTCTGGATTTTCGACGGGTCAACATCGTTCGACTCACCGTGGTTTTGCCAGAAGGTGGACGTTTCGGTGTTCAACGGGTCGATGGTCACAAGGAACTTCAGCTTCGACAGAGAAGCCACCACCTTGTTTTTGTTCGGGAACGAGGCGACCGGGTTAAAGCCCTGGCAAATATAGCCATTCACTTTGCCCTGATTCATCATCTCGAAATACTGCAGAACGTCGTAGCTCTTATCCCACTTCGGCAGCCAGTCAAAGCCCCAGCTGTTTTCTGCCGTAGCTTTGTCGCCGAAGAAGGCTTTCATCATGGAGACGAAGAACTTCGGATAGTTGCCCCAGTAGTTGACCTGGTCTTTCAGCAGCGGCTTCGGCGTGTTAGCCGTCAGGTAGGTCTGCAGGTCGGCCTGTTTTTCATTCGGCAGCGACATGTAGCCCGGCAGGCTGGTGGAGAGCAGGCCGAGGTCGGTCAGACCCTGGATATTGGAGTGACCGCGCAGGGCGTTGACACCGCCGCCGGCCATCCCCATGTTGCCGAGCAGCAGCTGGATCATCGCCATGGTACGGATGTTCTGCGCGCCGATGGAGTGCTGGGTCCAGCCGAGAGCATACAGGAACGACGCGGTCTTATCCGGCGCGCTGGTTTCGGCAATGTATTCGCAAACTTTAAGGAAGTCGGCCTTCGGCGTACCGCAGATGTTTTCGACTACATCCGGGGTATAACGAGAAACGTGCTGCTTCAGCAGGTTCCAGACGCAGCGCGGATGTTGCAGCGTGGTATCGCGTTTGGCGAAGCCGTTCTCATCCAGCTCATAGTTCCAGCTGGTTTTGTCGTACTGGCGTTTTTCTGCGTTATAGCCGCTGAACAGCCCGTCGTCGAAGCTGTAGTCCTCACGCACGATCAGGCTGGCGTTGGTGTAGGCTTCGGTGTATTCGCGGTTGAATTTTTCGTTATTCAGCAGGTACAGGATCACACCCGACAGGAAGGTAATGTCGGTACCGGAACGAATCGGGGTATAGAAATCTGCCACCGATGCCGTACGCGTAAAGCGCGGATCGATAACGATGAGCTTGGCGCCATTATGAATTTTGGCTTCCATCGCCCAGCGGAACCCCACCGGATGCGCTTCTGCGGCGTTACCGCCCATCACCACGATCAGGTTGGCGTTCTTAATATCCACCCAGTGGTTGGTCATCGCACCGCGACCAAATGTTGGAGCAAGACTTGCTACCGTTGGTCCGTGTCAGACACGCGCCTGGTTATCCACCGCCAGCATCCCGAGGGCGCGGGTGAATTTTTGCGTTAAATAACCGGTTTCGTTACTGGAGGCGGAGGCGCACAGCATCCCGGTGGTCAACCAGCGGTTGACGGTGGTGCCGGCGTCGTTTTGCGCGATAAAGTTGGCGTCGCGGTCCTCTTTCATCAGCTTGGCGATGCGATCAAACGCTTCGTCCCAGCTGATTTGCTGCCATTTATCGGAACCTGGCGCGCGATATTCCGGGAATTTCAGGCGGCTTTCAGAATGGATAAAGTCCACCAGACCGGCCCCTTTCGGGCAGAGCGCACCACGGTTAACCGGATGATCCGGATCGCCTTCGATATGGAAAATGGATGCTTTGGCGTTTTTTGCGCCGTCGCCGAGGCTATACATCAACAGCCCACAGCCGACAGAACAGTATGTACAGGTGTTACGGGTTTCTCGCGTGCGCAGCAATTTGTACTGCCGTGTCTCCGCGAGCGCAGTTGCCGGGGCAAAGCCCAGCGCTGCTGCCGTGGTTCCCGCCATACCGCCAGCGCAGATCTTAAAGAACTGCCTTCTGCTGACCTGCATGGTTCGCTCCTTGTTTCGACATTGTCACATGTAGTTATTTGCTTTGCGGTGAAGGCCGCAAAGGTTCAGAATTAGGGCTAATTTCCCTCATTCCTGAAGGGATAAAAACAGAATACCACATTGTGTGTATGCCTGTTCCAATACGGTTAAAGCAAAGTGAACAAGAAGCCTCTCGAACAAATCAAAAATGTGACGAATGTCACAGGATATCGCCAGGTCTCCCTCTGGAAACGCGAGGATCTGCAACACCCTCAGCCAGACGAGTTAGCCGAAGAAATTCCCGTCGCGCTGGTCTACAACGGTATCTCCCATGTGGTGATGATGGCCACGCCGAAAGACCTGGAGCAATTCGCCGTCGGCTTTTCCTTATCCGAAGGGATTATCGAGCATCGGCGGGAGATTTTCGGCATGGACGTGGTGTCGGTGTGCAATGGCCTTGAGGTACAGATTGAGCTCTCCAGCCGACGTTTTATGGGGCTCAAAGCCCGGCGTCGCGCGCTGGCCGGGCGCACCGGCTGCGGGGTATGCGGCGTCGAGCAGCTCAATGATATTGGTAAGCCAGTTCAGCCGCTACCGTTCACTCAGACGTTCGATCTAGCCAACCTCGACCACGCCCTGGCGCATCTTAACGACTTTCAACCGGTCGGCCGGCTCACCGGCTGTACCCATGCGGCTGCCTGGGTCAGGACGACTGGCGAGCTGGCGGGCGGTTTTGAAGACGTTGGCCGGCATGTCGCCCTGGATAAACTGCTGGGCCAGCGCGCGGAAATTGGCGAGGACTGGCAGCATGGCGCCGCGCTGGTCTCCAGCCGCGCCAGCTATGAAATGGTGCAGAAGGCCGCGATGTGCGGCGTCGAGATCCTGTTCGCGGTCTCGGCGGCCACCACCTTAGCGGTGGAAGTGGCCGAGCGCTGCAATCTGACGCTGGTGGGCTTTTGCAAGCCGGGCAGGGCGACAGTTTACACCCATCCGCAGCGTTTGATTGCGGGTTAAATATCGATCAATAAATTTGAACAATGACAGCAAATCCTTCCGCTTTTTGTTTAGCGATGTGCGGGCTACTATTTAACACATCAAGGCACGGCGCCTTATCTAAACAACTAAATGAAAGGGTTTATATCATGAAAAGCATCAAAACTTTTGTCGCAGTAATCGCACTGGCCGCTTCTTTTGGTTCATTCGCTGCTGAAACCGTGACTGCAACCGCTGCCACGATGGATGGTGCGGAAGCGAAAATCGCTGCTCAGGCGCAGGCTGCTGGCGCTTCGTCTTACAAAATTACCGAAGCCTTTACCGGCAACCGCGTGCATATGACTGCGGAACTGAACAAATAAGCATAAAGTTACTGTCGAAAGAGCGCCTTAGGGCGCTTTTTTTGTTTCGCTTCCCGCATCGGCGAAATTACCCGATATTCCCCTCTGCTACGAAAAAATGTGGCAGTAATCACGTTTCCGCTCTTTTCTTAAATCCCCATATTAACGGCAAAGGAAAGGTCTGCACGCCTGAATATCTCGATATTTTAACGCTATGAAATATAAAGATATTAAAAACAGAAAGCGATGGCGATCACCCTCTTTAAATGAGATGTTTATCACAGAAATAAGCATGTCACTGCTAATGTCAACCATTCACTGACGTAATTTAATACGCATTATGTGATCTTTATTGCAAATAGAAGGCTTGTACTCAGGGAAAAATGTTGTCAGGCAAATGAGCGAGGAAGCGTCATGAAAATTGGCATCGTTATTAGCGGCGGGGATGTTTCGGGAATGAATAATTTTATATTCCAGATAGCCAGGCAGGCTAATGCCGATATCACGCTGTTTAATGGCGGTATTCCAGGGCTACTGGAGAAAAGTCATCAGGATATGGCGTGGCGCGATCTGGTTGATTTCTCCATTACCGCGGTGCCGATCATTACCTCGGGGCGAACCAGTCGCAAACTGCAGCGCAGTGAATATGAAAGCATTGCTAAAAAACTTAAATCTCTGCGTATTGATGTGCTCATTATGGCCGGGGGGGATGGCAGCCTGCAGTTTCTGAATACCCTTAGTGAATTTGAGATTAATTGCTTTGGTGTCGGGATGACTATCGATAATGATGTGTATGGCAGTGATTATACGATTGGTTTTTCCACGGCCTGTGAGCAAATTATTAAAGAAGTCTCCCGTTTAAGAAATACCGGAAGAGCGCTGCCGGGTCGGGTTTTTATGGTTGAGATATTAGGAGGCTATTGTGGAGAACTAACGTTACAGTCCGCCATTAAATGTAATGCTGATATTGCCCTGATCCCGGAGGCACAGATGCCGCTGACCATGCTTGCGGAACGGATTACCCGGAAGCTGAGCACGCAAAATAGCGTCGTGATCCTCTGCTCAGAAGGCTATACCAAAGAGTACTCTCCCGGCTTTCAGGGGGCGATTGATACCATGATTAAACAGCTGGAACCACAAATAGGTGTCCGTATCCGTAAAACGATCGTCGGCTATGGTTTACGCAGCGGTGATCCAACCTGTGAAGAGATTTATCAGGGTACCATTATGGCCAGTGAAGTGGTTCGCTGTATTCAGTCAGGTATGAAAAATAAAGCCATAATAATTAATTCCAGTAACAAACCTATTCCGATTGATCTAGTCAGTATGAAAAAACGTCTGGTCGATACTGAAGGACATCATTATAAACTTGCCAAGCAACTCAATATTATTTGAGGAGACCCTCCATGCTGAAAATTTTATGCGTATGTGGCTGCGGCCTCGGTTCAAGCTTTGCCATTGAAATGACGGCGAAGGCAGTTTTAAAGAAGCTGGAAATTCCCGCTCATATTGAACACACCACCGTTTCCGAAGCTGGGGCCTTTAAATCGGATATGATTCTGACGCAAAAAACCTTTGCCGACATCTTAACCGCCGATGCCAGTGAAGAAGAAATTAAACGTGTCGTGGTATTGAATAAACTTACTGATAAAGAGGAGATTGAAACCAAGATCGTCGCATTCTTAAAAGAACGTCATCTGAAGGTGGCTGATTATGAATAGCTTCGTTGCGTTTATCGTTAAGGATTTACTCGGCCAGGCATCCATCCTTATTGCTTTTATTGCCATGCTTGGCCTGATCCTGCAAAAGAAATCGCCAGGCAAAACCGCGGAAGGGACATTTAAAACGCTGCTCGGTTTCTTAATTATGATGGCCGGGATAAACATCATTGTCGCCACCCTGACCTTCCTGAATGATATCTTCACCCAGGGGTTTGGCATGAAAGGCTACATCACCGATGTGGCCGCCATCGCCGGGTTAGCGAATCGGGAATTAGGTTCGGAAGTGGCGCTGACGCTGCTGGTGATCTTTGCCGTCAATATTATTATCGCCCGTCTGACGCCGCTGAAATATATTTTCCTGACCGGCCAGGCGCTACTGTGGATGGCGACAATTGGGGCTGTGATTGGCTATAAGTCCGGGCTCACTGGCGTACCGCTGATTTTAACCGGGGGTATCTTCGGCGGTGTGATGGCGGTCTTAATGCCGGCCCTGGCGCAGTCGGTGGTCAGGCGCATTACCGGGTCTGACGATGTGGCCCTGGGGCACTTCTGTACCATCGGCTATCTGGTGCAGGCTGCGGTCGCTAAAGTTGTCGGAAAAGGCTCTCGCTCCACGGAAGATCTCGAACTGCCTGATAACTTTAAGTTTCTGCAGGATACCTATCTGGCCATGGCGGTGGTGATGGTGCCGATGTATCTCATCCCGGCTATTGCGGCGGGGCCGCAGTACATCGCGCAATTCTCCGGCGGCATTAATTACCTGATGTATGCCTTCATGCAGTCCATTCAGTTTGTCGCCGGGGTCTTTGTCCTCTATAGCGGTGTGCGTTTATTACTCAATGAGCTGGTGCCGGCTTTTCGCGGTATCGCGATGCGTATTGTCCCGGATGCAAAGCCTGCTCTCGATTGCCCGGTGCTGTTTCCCTATGCGCCAAATGCGGTGATTGTCGGATTTCTGGCGACGACTGTCGGCTCGATTATCGGCATGCTGGTTTTCCCGATGTTCGGTCTGGCGATGATCCTCCCCGGGCTGTTAACCAACTTTTTCGCCGGCGGTACGGCAGGGGTATTTGGTAATGCGCTGGGCGGACGTCGCGGGGCGATGATCGGCGGGGTTATCCACGGTCTGTTTATCACTTTTCTGCCGGCTATTCTGGTGCCCATGCTGGAGAGCTACGGCTTTACGGGCGTCACCTTCAGCGATTCTGACGTCATCAGCTCCGGTCTGGTATTAGGCCACGCCTTCCAGAATAACTGGCTCTTTGTCGCCTTGTTTATTGTGTTTGTCGCCGCACTGGCATGGTTTGTAAACGGTAAATCCGCTAAGCCGAAAGGGGAAAATGTTCATGAGTCTGTATAATTTTAATGAGATTTTAAACATCGCTCAGGAAAGAAATTTTAAAGCGATTGGCTCGTTTAACTTGCACTGTATTGAGATGTTACCGGCTTTTTTCAAAGCCGCGCAAAACAGCCACAGCCCATTAATGATCCAAATATCAACCGGTACCGCAGAGTATCTGGGGTATCGGTTACTGGTCGATGCCGTGCGTTCATTAGCAGACAGTGAAAATATCCCGACCTGCCTGCACCTCGATCACTGCTCCGATATTAAAGCCATCGAGACGGCAATGAATGCGGGCTTTTCTTCGGTGATGTACGACGGGTCTCACTTAAGCCTCGAGGAAAATATCGGTAACACGCGGATTGTGGTGGAAATGGCCCGGCCGCGGAATATTACGGTAGAAGGTGAGCTGGGGGCGATCGGCGGGTCAGAGGATGGAAAAGCGGTGGCTGCCGAAGATATCTGTTTTACTACCGTCGACGACGCGAAACGTTTTGTGGAGGAGACGCAGGTCGATATGCTGGCCGTCTCGGTGGGCACTGTGCATGGCCTGTACACCGGTAAAGCGCAGATACAGCATGCGCGGCTGAAGGCGATAAGCGAAGCGACTGGCGTGCCGCTGGTGCTGCATGGCGGCACAGGCGTTAGTGACGACGATATGCGGCTGGCCGTCACTGAAGGGATTAATAAAGTGAACGTCGGAACGGAAATGAACGTGCAGTGGGTCGACCGCTGTAAATCAACGTTCGAGAAAGGAAAAGTAAATGACAGCGTACGGAAATTTTTAATTCCCGCCAACCAGGCAGTGACTGCCGTATTAATGGAAAAAATGGCGCTATTTAAATAGCGTTTTTACCGACACATATCTTTTGTTGCCCTGTCTTCCGCCAGGGAGGGAGCTTGCTATGTTTGAATCATTGAAAACGCTGTGGAAAAAAGAGCAAAACCCGCTGCAGGATTATGATCAACAGTCCCGTCAGCTGGCGGAAGAGATCGCCAGACTGGAAGGCGAATTACAGCGCCAGCCCGATAATAGCGACGTGCAAAAAACATTGATGTTGACTTACAACCGGGCATTATCGGTATATGCCAAGAGTAAGAGCCACCGGCAGGATATCGATGCGCTGTTTCTGCAGATTGATAATTTACGCAATATTATTCGTCGCAATATCTAGGAACAGAGAATGACCATAAAAGAACTGCTTATTGAGGCCGATGCCATTCAGGTTGGCGTTGTGGAATCCGACTGGCAGCGGGTAATAAAGTTGGCTGCCCGCCCGCTGGAGGCGAAAGGCTTTATTTCGGCGGAATATAGCCAGGCGGTGATCGATAATACCTTGAATCATGGCGCTTATTACGTTTTTGATGAAGGGATTGCCATCCCCCATGCCCGCCCCGAGTGCGGCGTCAGACGCAACTGCTTTAGCCTGGTGGTGCTGAAAAAGCCCATCCCGTTTGCGGACAGTGAAAAGGCGGACATTGTTATTATGTTTGGTGCCCGGGACAGCAATGCGCATATCGAGGAGGGCATCCGTTCCATCGTCGCGCTGCTGGATAACAATGACACCATGGCCAAACTGCGGACGGCCCGCAGCCGGGAGGAGGTCGTCGCATTACTATGAACAGACATCTGACCCCAGGCTGCAAAACGGCCATATTAATCAACGGCATTCCGGCGTCGGGGAAGAGCACCATCACCCGTTTGCTGGCGGAGACCTTTAGTCTACCAGTGTTGACGATCGACGGCATCAAAGAGCCGTTTATGGCGCGCCTGGCCCCTGTCGACCGGCCGATGAATCGCCAGCTGGGCTGTGCGGCGTATGAGGTGATTTGGTCGATTGTCGGCGCGTCGCCTGCCAGCATGGTTTGGTTGATCGACGCCTGGTTCGGTTTTCAGCCGCGGGAGACCTTGCAGAGACTGCTACAGCAGGGGGGCGTGGAGCAGGTAATTGAGATCTGGAACCATATTACCCCGGAGCTGGCCGTCGCACGCTATGCCTCGCGGCTGGCGACGCGGCCGCCGGGCCACCCCGGCGAGGAGTATCTGCCGGAGCTGGCCCAGCTGGCCGGGCGGGCGCAGCCCATGTCTTTAGGGCCCGTATTGACGATAGACCAGCGGTATCCGCTGGAGATAAAACCGATTATTCACTGGCTTGAAGGCACGATCGCTGGAAAGCACGCCGGTTTGGCGGATTACGCTTACCCGCCCTAAGGCATACCCGCCAGGCGCAGCAGCGCGGTCACCACGGCGGCGGCGATAATCACGCCGATCAGCGGGACCTTGCGCCAGGCGAGGAACACGGCGACAGCCACACCCAGAACGCGCGCCATGCCGGCGAAATGCGCCCCTTCATAGAAGGTGGTGGCCAGGGCGACGGAAAAAAGCAGCACCGTCGCCGCATCGGAAAGCAGCGCCTGCGAGCGCTCGGAAAATGCCAGCCGATTGCCGAGCTTCGCGCCGCCGAGGCGCATCAGATAGGTTCCCAGCGACAGGATGGCGATACCGGCGATAAACAGCGTCATATTGCCCATTATTTTTTCCTCGACAGTAAACCAAACAGCGAAAGCAGCACCGGCAGCCCGGTGGGCACAAACGGTACGGCGGCAAGCGCCAGTGCGGCGCCGCTGGCGGCGCGGATCAGCGTAGTGCGGTTTTTAAAGGCCGGGATCACCAGCGCCAGCAGGATCGCCGGGAAGACCGCATCAAGCCCGATGGTTTCCGGCGCTGGCAGCAGTTTGCCGACGGCCGCGCCGGTTAGCGTGCCGAGGGGCCAGATCAGCGCGACGCCGGCGCCGCACAGCCAGTAGGCCGCTTTGCGCTGCGCAGGGGTGGGCTGCGACAAGCCAAAGACCACGCTCTCGTCGTTCATAATGTGGCACCCGATAAAGCTTAAGGCGCGCCGACCAACCAGTTCGCGCACGGTCACCCCGAACGGGATATGGCGCGCGTTGACTAACAGGCCAGCGGCAGCGGCGGCCAGTGGGCTACCGCCGCTGGCGATAATGCCGATAAACATGAATTCAGAAGCGCCTGCCAGCACGGACACCGAAAGCAAGAGCGGCACCCATAAGGGGAAGCCGTAAGCCACCGCCAGCGACCCATAGGACATACCCACCACCCCGACGGCCAGGCAGACCAAAACGATCGCTTTTATCGTGTCTCCGCTGAGACTGGAGAGAGTTTGTTTCATATCACTTAGCCATATCGAACGATTTCCCATTATAATGAACACATAATGAACGTTTTTCAAGACGAACGAATCGTTCGATATAAAAAACAAAGGGGCGGGTATGACACAGCCAATCAGCGTTATTGCCAAAAGCCTGGTGCGGGAGCGGGCGCGGACCGGTCTCTCGCTGGCGGAAGTCGCGCGTCGGGCGGGTATCGCAAAATCCACGCTATCGCAACTGGAGTCCGGCAACGGCAATCCGAGTCTGGAAACGCTGTGGTCGCTCTGCGTGGCGCTGGATATCCCGTTTGCCCGCCTGCTTGAGCCGCAGGTGAACAAAACGCAGGTGATCCGCCGCGGAGAGGGGACAAAGGTGGTGGCGGAGCAGGCGAACTATCAGGCCATTTTGCTGGCCGCTTGTCCGCCAGGCGCGCGTCGGGACATCTATTTACTGTTAACCCAGCCCGGCGCCGATCGTATTTCGCATCCGCATCCGCCAGGCTCGGTGGAACATATTATCGTCACCCAGGGGCGGGCGCGGGTAGGGCTGACGTCGGCGCCGGAAGAGCTCGGCGAGGGCGACTATATCTGCTACCCGGCGGATCAGGAGCATGTTTTTCAGGCGCTGGAGCCGGATACGCAGGCTCTGCTGATCGCTGAGCAAAATTAGTCATAATCTGCGCATTTTATTTTGATGCGCAGAAGATTCTTTCATTTCTCATTAATGATTGAGTGAGCTATTTATCTGCTCAATATCTTCATCGTTTTTCCATTTTTGTTTCCTTCCGTTTTGCCTAAAAACATGGGATTGATGTCACTCTTCCTGCCGGAAGGGGTTCGTATACTTAATTCGTGACATTGGGGTCTATTATGTTTTTAGAAGAACGCAGACGGCATATCCTGAAATATTTAAACGATCATGAACGTGGTTTTGTTAATTATTTTGCTGCTTATTTTGGTGTTTCAAAAGAAACCATTCGTAGTGATTTAAATACTCTTTCAGAAATGGGTGTCGTGCAACGTTGTTATGGCGGGGCGATTATTTCACGGCGCAATTTACAGGCTGAGCTTATTTCTGAAACCGGTGATAGTTTCGGGGTGCTGTTGCAGCCTATTAATCACCGAAAACCTACGGTGAGTGGTCAGCAGAAAGGAAAATCGATGAACGGCAAAGTGTGTGTATTCGGCTCATTTAATGTGGATATTGTGGCCCGAGTGGAACGTTTTCCGCGCGGTGGCGAATCGCTACTGGCGCTCGCCAGCAGCCTTGGGCCCGGTGGAAAGGGGGCAAATCAGGCGACGGCTGCCAGTAAAGCCGGTGCGCAGGTACATTTTGTCGCTAAGGTTGGCAAAGATCAGTTTAGCCATTTAGCGGCCGATCATCTGACCCGTTCTGACATACACTCCTTTACGCTTTATCAATCTGAGAGCGAACCAACCGGCAATGCCATTATTTATGTCTCGCAGGAAAATGGCGAAAATATGATCGCTATTTACTCCGGCGCGAATACGACGATAACGCATAATGAAATTGAGGCGATTATTCCTGAACTCACCTCTTCTGATGTTTTATTAGTTCAGCTTGAGAATAATTTTGACGCTACCCATGCGTTAATAAAAATAGCCAGGGAGCTAGGAAAGACCGTCATTCTAAACCCTGCTCCGTACTCAGCAGAAATCATTCCCAGTATTCCTTATGTCGATGTGATTACACCGAATGAAACCGAGGCTTCATTGTTATCTGGTATCGAGATTAACGATGTTGATACCGCCAAAGAGGCTGCACTGCGCATCGCTGAATTAGGGGCTAAGAAAGTCCTTATTACCATGGGATCGCGCGGCGCGCTGCTGCTGGATAATCGCCAGTTTAGCCATATTCGCGCTTTCCCGGCGGTCACTGTCGATACCACCGGCGCTGGCGATGCCTTTAATGGCGCGCTCGCCGCCTCGCTAGCTGCTGGCAACACCCTGGTTCAGGCCGCGACCTGGGCCTCCGCATTCGCCTCTCTGGCCGTCGAGCTGGAGGGGGCTTCCAACATGCCTGACTTTGCACAGGCAAACGCTCGACTCCGTACCCTCTAATCCAGGAAAAATAAGATGAAAACGATTAACGGTGTTGTTCCCGTCATGCTGACCCCATTTACCACTGACGACCAGATTGATTATCCGGCTCTGGCGAAGCTGATCGACTGGTACCTGGCAAAAGGCGTGGATGCGCTTTTTGCCGTCTGCCAGTCCAGTGAAATGCAATATCTCAGTCTGCAGGAGCGTGTCGAGCTGGCGCGTTTCGTGGTGTATCACGTGGCGGGGCGCATCCCCGTGATTGCCTCGGGCCATATTAGTGACGACCTGGCGGCGCAAAAGGAAGAGCTGCTGGCAATGTCGCAGACCGGCATTGATGCGCTGGTGCTGGTTACCAATCATCTCGATCCGCGCAATGAAGGCAGTGAGTTCTTTTTCGCTACCCTGCAATCGCTGCTGGCGGTGCTGCCGGTTTCGATGCCGCTGGGGCTGTATGAGTGTCCGGCGCCGTATCGCCGTCTGCTTAGCGACGACGAGTTCGCCTGGTGCGCCAACAGCGGCCGCTTTGTGGTTTTGAAAGATGTGAGCTGTGATCTGCCGACCGTTGAGCGCCGCGTGCGCCTGGCTCAGGGAACCCCGTTGAAAGTGATCAACGCCAATGCTGCTATCGCCTGGCCTGCGATGCTGGCGGGTGCCGAGGGCTTTAGCGGTGTGTTTACCAACTTCCACCCGGAGCTGTATAGCTGGCTGTGGCGAGAAGGCAAAAACCAGCGGGCGCTGGCCGACGAGCTGGCGGTATTCCTGTCGCTGGGAGCGGTCACCGAAACACTGGGCTACCCGAAGAACGCCAAAATTTACCATCAGCGGCTGGGGACCTTCGACAGTGTTACCTGCCGGGTTAACAAAGACGATGTACTGAGCAAGTTCTGGGGGCTGACGGTGATCCTCGATCAGATCCGCGTGGGCACTGAACTGTGGCAGCAGCGGATCGCAGGCTAAGGGAGGGATCATTATGATCGTATCAAGTCTGCACGCGTGGCCTGCACAACAGGCCGCGTTTCATCCGGTGATTCGTCAGGCGCTGGCGTTTATCGCCAGCCAGGATTTTCAGCACTTTGCGCCGGGTAAAATCGACCTGATCCCGGGGAAACTCTTCTGCCTGTTGCAGGAGATGGACAGCATGCCTTTTGCGCAGGCGCGTCCTGAATCGCACCGCCAGTTTATTGATATTCAGTATCTGATCTCCGGCGAGGAGCGCATGGGGGTCAGCCGTGCTGAAAGCCGTTGCCATCACGTTACCGAGGATCTGACGCCGCAGCAGGACATTCTGTTCTGGCAGGTCGAAGACGAGGAAACGCAAATAAGGCTGACGCCCGGCATGTTTGCCATTTTCTTTCCACAGGACATCCACCGCCCCTGCTGCCACCCGCGAGAGGGCGAACAGAAACATCTCCGGAAAGCGGTGATGAAAATCGATCGCGCCTTGCTGGAGGACGGTTTATGAGTTCGCTAAATCACACTACTGCAGCGGCTATCGCGGCGCCGAAACTCTCACGCCGACGCTGGGGGATCATTTTAATCCTGCTGCTGGCTGCGGTGGTGAACTACCTTGATCGCGCCAACCTGAGTATTGCTAATACCACCATTTCGAAGGAGTTTGGTTTCTCCGGAACCGAAATGGGTCTGCTGCTATCGGCGTTTCTCTGGCCTTATGCGCTGGCGAACCTGCCGGCCGGCTGGCTGGTCGACCGTTTCGGCTCGAAGAAAATGTTCACCGGCGCGCTGACGCTATGGTCTGCCGTGACCTTTCTGATGGGATTTGTGAATACCTATAGTTTCTTCTATGGCCTGCGGGTGCTGCTGGGGGTGGCTGAGTCGCCGTTCTTTACCTCTGGTATCAAGATCACCCAAAGCTGGTTTTCGGATAAAGAGCGCGGCCTGCCGACATCGATTATCAATACGGGTTCGCAAATCGCTAACGCCATCGCGCCGCCGCTGCTGACGCTTCTGCTGTTGTGGGTTGGCTGGCGCGGGATGTTTATCGCCGTGGGTCTGCTGGGTATACCGTTGATTCTGGCGTGGCTGAAGTTCTATCGCGATCCGGATGCGCGGGAAGCGATGCTGATCCACACTGGTAAGGTGGTGATGGCTGAGGCCGATAAGCCACAAGTTAGCTGGGGCGAGCTGTTTCGCAATAAAACGACCTGGTTCATGATCTCCGGCAACTTCTGCATCATGTTTACTATCTGGGTTTATCTGACGTGGCTGCCGGGTTATCTGGAAACATCGATGGGATTCAGCCTGAAGCAGACGGGCTTTATTGCCTCGATTCCATTCTTTGCCGGTATTCTTGGCGTCCTTTGCGGCGGGATGCTCTCTGACCGTCTGGTGCGCAGAGGGATTAATGCGGTAACGGCGCGGAAGGTGCCTATTGTGGTGGGGGCGGCAATGGCGGCCTGTTTTGTGATGCCAATTCCGTTTGTCAGCAACAGCGGTACCGCGATTACGCTACTGACGCTGGGTTATTTCTGCTCGCAAATGCCGTCCGGGGTTATTTGGGCGCTGGCGGCGGATATGGCGCCCAAAGAGCAGGTCGCTTCTCTCGGTGCGATCCAGAACTTTGGCGGTTTTCTGGGCGCCGCGCTGGCACCGGTGATCACCGGGATTATCCTTGATGCTACCGGTCAGTTCACCAATGTCTTTATTCTCGGCGGCTGCCTGCTGTTCCTTGGCGCCTGTCTCTATGGCTTCTTTGTGCGTAAACCGCTGACGCAGTAGTTTTTCCTCAGAACAAAGCGCCGAACGGCGCTTTGTCTCTGTTGCTGGACGTCATAGCCATATTGCGGGAAACTAGCTTTCCTATGCGAAAACAGGGATTTTTATGTCGCTGAAAGCCATTGCCAAACAACTTGGGATCTCCGTCACGACCGTCAGCCGGGCGTTGAACGGCTATGACGATGTGTCACAGGAGACCCGCGCCCGGGTTGAGGCTGAAGCGCAGCGCCGGGGCTATCGCCCCAACACTTTCGCCCGCCGTCTGAAAATGGGCACCATTGATGCCGTTGGTCTCGTCTTTCCTGTCCGCCCCGTGCCGCTCAACAATAACGTTTTTCTTGAGATGGTTGGGGAGATCAGCCATGAGCTGGCGCGCCATGACATTGATTTGTTGCTGATCGCCGATGATGAACAGGCGGATAAACATGGCTATATGCGCATGGTGCAGGGCCGTCGCGTCGACGCTTTAATCGTGGCCCATACCCTGGATGACGATCCGCGGCTGGCGCAGCTGCAGGCCTCAGGCTTTCCGTTTCTGGCGCTTGGCCGTAGCCGCCTGGCACAGCCCTACGCCTGGTTTGATTTCGATAACTATGCCGGCACCTGCCGCGCCACCCGCCATCTGATTCAACAGGGCCACCAGCGTATCGCGCTGTTGGGCGAGAACAACAATCAGGCGTTTATTTTGCAACGGCGTAACGGCTACCTCGATGCTCTGCGCGAGGCGGGGTTATCCGATGCGTGGCTGCGTAGCGTGCCGGCGACGCGCCGCGGCGGCTATCAGGCCACGCTGGAGCTGCTGCGTCTGCCGGAGCCGCCTACCGCGATCATCACCGACTGCAACACCCATGGCGATGGCGCCGCCATGGCGCTCGCCCATCTGGGCCGTTTAACCGGCGACAACCGCGTCGCCCTGGTGGTGTATGACGGGCTGCCGCAGGACAGCATCATAGAGACCGATGTCGCCGCGGTGATCCAGTCCACGCGCCAGGGCGTGGGGCGGCAGATTGCCGATATGGTCCGCCGCTTAATTGCTGGCGAGGATCTGGCCTCGCTGCAGGTGCTCTGGCAGCCCGAATTCATCCCCGGCGAAACTGCCTGACCTGACCCCTTTTTAACCCGTAATTCTGAAGCCGATCACGAATCCGAAACGTTTTGGTTGGCATCCGAAACGTTTCGGATCAACAGTAAGACATTCCTTGTTATGGAGATGTCTGATGTCTGATTCGCTGATTCACCTGCAAAGTGCCGGTGCCGATGTTGTCATTAAAACTCGCCCTTTCGCCGAAATTGTCTACTGGGGGCCCCATTTAAGCCACTTTTCACCGCAGGATGCCGACAGCCTGACGCGCCCGGTCGCCAACGGCAGACTGGATGTCGATTCGCCAGTGACCTTAATGGCAGAGCTGGGCCATGGCCTGTTTGGTGCGCCGGGCATTGAAGGCCATCGTCAGGGTCTGGATGCCTCTCCGCTGTTCACCACCAGCGAAGTGCGGCACGAGGGCCAGACGCTGACCCTGGTCAGCGAAGATCCACAGGCCGGCCTGCGTCTGCACAGCGAGATCGCGCTGGATGCCAGCGGCGTGCTGAGTGTGCGCCATGGCGTGACCAATCTGCGCGCCAGCCCATGGCAGGTGGATCGCCTGGCGGTCACATTGCCGGTCGCCGAACGCGCTCGCGAGGTGATGGCTTTCCATGGCCGCTGGATCCGCGAGTTCCAGCCTCACCGCCTGACGCTGGAGCACGACAGCTTTGTGCTGGAGAACCGCCGCGGGCGCACCTCTCACGAACATTTCCCGGCCCTGATCACCGGCAGCCGCGCCTTTAGCGAGATGCAGGGTGAAGTCTGGGGCGTACATCTGGCCTGGAGCGGTAACCATCGCCTGCGGGCAGAGGTGAAAACCGATGGCCGCCGCTATCTACAGGCCGAGGCGCTCTATCTGCCGGGTGAAATGGCGCTGGCGGAAGGGGAAACCTTGTGGACACCGTACCTGTATGCCAGCTACTCGGCGAACGGGCTGAACGGCATGAGCCAGCAGTTCCATCGTTATCTGCGCGAACGGATTATTCGCTTCCCGGGCAACAAGCCGCGCCCGGTGCATCTCAACACCTGGGAGGGGATCTATTTCGACCACGACCCGGACTACATCATGCGTATGGCTGACGAGGCGGCGGCGCTGGGCGTCGAGCGCTTTATTATCGATGACGGCTGGTTTAAAGGGCGCAACGACGACTGGGCGGCGCTTGGGGACTGGTATCTTGATGAGAAAAAGTACCCCCACGGCCTGACGCCGGTTATTGATCACGTGAAATCGCTGGGGATGGAATTCGGTATTTGGGTGGAGCCGGAAATGATTAACCCGGACTCCGATCTGTACCGGGCGCACCCGGACTGGGTGCTGGCGCTGCCGGGTTATACCCCGCTGACCGGCCGCCATCAGTTTGTCCTGAATCTCAACATTCCGGAAGCGTTTGATTATCTGCTGGAGCGGATGAGCTGGCTGCTGGGCGAGCACGCGGTGGACTACGTGAAGTGGGATATGAACCGCGAGCTGGTGCAGCCTGGGCATCAGGGACGCGCCGCCGCGGACGCGCAAACGCGCCAGTTCTACCGCCTGCTGGATACGCTGGTGGCCCGTTTCCCGCACATTGAATTTGAATCCTGCTCCTCCGGGGGCGGGCGGATCGATTATGAAGTCCTCAAGCGCAGCCATCGCTTCTGGGCGTCTGACAATAATGACGCCCTTGAGCGCAACACCATCCAGCGCGGCATGAGCTACTTCTTCCCGCCGGAGGTGATGGGCGCGCATATTGGCAATCGCCACTGTCATGCCACTTTCCGCCAGCACAGTATCGCCTTCCGCGGCCTGACGGCGCTGTTTGGTCATATGGGACTTGAGCTGGATCCGGTGAGCGCTGATGAAGAAGAGCGCGCCGGATACCGGAAATATGCGGCCCTGCATAAGCAGTGGCGCGACGTGATCCATCACGGCGTGCAGTGGCGGATGGATATGCCGGACGCCACCACTCTTACCCATGGCGTCGTCAGCCCGGATAAAGCGCAGGCGATTTTCCTCGTCAGCCAGCTGGCGATGCCGGACTACACCCTGATGGCGCCGCTGCGCCTGGCGGGGCTGGAGGCGAACGCCCGCTATCAGGTGACGCTCCTCGATCATCCGAACATTCAGATCACCGGCGAGGGCGGCCACACCATGCGGAAGCTGCCGGCATGGATGACGACGCCGCAGACGGTGAGCGGTGAGTGGCTACAGCAGGCGGGGCTGGCGCTGCCCATCCTCGACCCGGAAAGCGCCATTCTGATTGGCCTGCAACGCGTGTGATGGTATCGGGCCGCGTCGCGGCCCTTCTTGAGGAAAATATAATGAACCCGACCGTCTGTACCCACAAAAACAACCCCAACTTCTGGATTTTCGGGCTGTTCTTCTTTCTCTACTTCTTCATCATGGCCACCTGCTTTCCGTTTCTGCCGATCTGGCTGTCGGACGTCATCGGCCTGAATAAAACCGAAACCGGCCTCGTTTTCTCCAGCCTGTCGCTGTTCGCCATCTGTTTCCAGCCGGTCCTCGGGGTGATCTCTGACAAGCTGGGGCTGAAAAAACACCTGATGTGGATCGTGACTGTTCTGCTGGTGCTGATTGCTCCCTTCTTCCTCTATGTTTTCGCTCCGCTGCTGAAAACCAACATCTGGCTCGGGGCGCTGAGCGGCGGCGCCTATATCGGCTTTGTATTCTCCGCAGGTGCCGGCGCGATGGAGGCCTATATCGAACGGGTAAGCCGCAACAGCGGGTTTGAATACGGCAAGGCGCGCACCTTTGGCTGTCTGGGATGGGCGCTGTGCGCGACCACCGCCGGAATGCTGTTCAGCATTAATCCCGAATGGGTGTTCTGGATGGGGTCGGCCGCCGCGCTGCTGTTGGTGGTGCTGGTGGCCATCGCCAAACCGCAGGCCAGTCAGTCCGCGCAGGTGATGGATTCGCTCGGCGCCAATCGCCCGGCGATCGATTTAAAAACGGCGGTGCGCATGTTCCGCCAGCGTAAGATGTGGATGTTTATTCTGTATGTTATCGGCGTGGCCTGCGTATATGACGTTTTCGATCAGCAGTTCGCCACCTTCTTCAAATCGTTCTTCGCGACCCCGGAAGCGGGCACCCGCGCCTTTGGTTTCGCCACCACCGCGGGAGAAATATGTAACGCCATCATTATGTTCAGCTCGCCGTGGATTATTAATCGCATCGGGGCGAAGAATACCCTGCTGATCGCCGGGATGGTGATGGCGGCAAGAATGATTGGCTCTTCCTTCGCCACTACGGCCGCGGAAGTCGTAGCGTTGAAAATGCTCCATGCGCTGGAGGTGCCGTTCCTGCTGGTGGGCGCCTTTAAATACATTACCGGCGTGTTTGATGTCCGGCTGTCGGCGACCATTTACCTGGTGGGCTTCCAGTTCGCCAAGCAGGTGGCGGCGATCTTCCTCTCCGCCTTCGCCGGCAATATGTACGATCGGATCGGCTTTCAGGATACCTATATGATCCTCGGCGGTATTGCCCTGACGGTCACCTTAATCTCCGCGTTTACGTTAGCGGGTAAGGCGAAAACCGAGCCGCTTCGGGATAATGCGATGATTGTTTAATCTCCGAAATTTCATGGCACAGGAGTGTGCCTGAAAGATAAGAAAGTTGATATGTTAAATATGAGAAACACATGAAAGGGCTATGGATTATTTTTCTTCAGTAAAGAAGTATTAATACTTGAATAGCTAACCCCCTCATCCCCGTGATGAGGGGTAATGATATAATCACTCCTCTGTTTTTCCTGCCTAAAAATATTGATATCTTTTGAGTTCATTAATTTCTCTCAAGGAACGTAAATGAATAACGATGGCCAGTAAAATAAAAATGCGAGGCCAGAGTATGGATCTATGTAACGCAGCAACATGTGAACTGGATTACATTCTTGGCAGAGATCACAATTTATAGTGAACACCATTGTTAGAGGGTATGTTCAATCATCATGGCATCTATTAAAGACGTAGCGAAAAGAGCTGGGGTCTCGACGGCAACCGTATCGCGAGTGCTCAACAATCATCCCAGCGTCGTGCCGGAAACGCGGCAGGCTGTGCGTGATGCGATGGATTATCTCTGCTATGTCCCCAGCAAAAGTTCGTTTCAGCTTAGCGGTAAATGTTCAGGGTTGATTGGTGTGGTTTTGCCTAACCTGGTGAATCCTCATTTCTGTGAACTGCTGGCGACGGTGGAAGAAGAGGCCCGGTATATCGGCAAATCGGTGATCGTTAAAACGCATCAGAATCAGCCGCAGCAGGATAAACATATTATTCTGACCTTAGTGGGGATGGGCATTGACAGTTTGCTATGGGTGCCGACAGAAGCAGAAGCCGAACTTTCAGAATGGTTAAGCATTACCCGGATCCCGGTCGCCGTCGTCACCCAGGTGTCCCGGTTCTTTAACTCCGTATCGATTAACCAGGACCGGGGGGCAGAAAGTATTGCGGAACATTTTATTCATACAGGCCATCTTTCGTTTGGCTTTGTTGCCCAGGAAGGGGTTGATAATCGTAAGGTTTCATCGTATACCAAAAAAATAGCGAGTCATGGTTTAAAACTTGCTAAAGATAATTCGTTCTGGATAGCCAAAGGAGAGGGGGAAAAGATATCAGGCCATATTAGCATTCTTGATGATATTATTGCGAAACTCAGCGATCCGAAGCGAATCTGTACATGTCTGCTAGTGTATAACGATATTGCGGCAAATTATATTATCGATGGGCTAAAAGAAAAAGGCATCTCCATTCCTGAAGATGTTGCGATTGCCAGTTTTGACAATACCTTGCTGGCACAAACTAAAAAAATAACCAGCGTTGCACAGCCGGTAAATGAAATTGCTCACCTCGCGTTTCAGATGGTGAAGCATCAACAGCAGCCGGACAGTATTGAAATGCACGAAATTGTCTCTCGGTTAATTGTTCGTGAGAGCAGCGTAAAAATTAATATTACTTCCCTGTAAGGGATGTATGTTTAGAAATGGCGCGACAATTTTCGCCATGGGCTCCTTTTAACAAAAAATAGGTATATTTATGTCTGCTACCGCAATGGAAAAGCCAAGTGCTTATGAAAAGCTGGGGTTGAGGGAGAAGATCGGCTACGGGATGGGGGACGCTGGTTCAGGAATGATATGGAGTGTACTGGCGCTCTATCTGACGTGGTTTTATACCGATGTCTATGGCCTCAATGCCGGGGTGGTGGGCACATTATTCCTCGTTATTCGCATCTTTGACGCGTTTAGCGATCCGCTGATGGGGGCAATCTGCGACCGCACGGTGTCACGCTGGGGAAAATTCCGTCCATGGCTATTATGGATGGCGCTTCCGTTTGGTCTAGGCGCGGTACTGATGTTCACTACCCCAGAACTCAGCATGAACGGAAAGATTATCTATGCCTGGGTTACTTATCTGGTCATGTCGCTGATTTATACCGCGATTAATATTCCCTATTGCTCCGTCGGCGGCGTCATTACCCTCAATCAAAAAGAGCGCATGGGTTGTCTGTCATGGCGCTTTTTCCTGAATGGCCTGGCAACATTAATTATCTCCTCCTCTATTCTGCCGTTAACCGACTGGCTGGGTAACGGCGACCGCGCCTCCGGTTTCCAGCTGACCATGGTCATTATGGGCGGGGCGGCAACGCTGATGTTCCTGTTCTGCTTTTCCAGCATTAAAGAGCGGGTGGTATCGGTTAAGCAAAACGAGTCGTTGAAGAAAGACCTGCGGGATATTATCAAAAACGATCAGTGGCTCTTAATGATCTCTATTACTTTCCTGAACGTTTTTCCGGCATTTATCCGCGGTGGCGTCACTATTTATTATGCGACTTATGTCATGAAGGCGTCTGTCGGATTTATTACCTTCTTTATGGCGCTGGGCGTGGCCTGTAATATGCTGGGCAGCGTGCTTGCCAAACCGCTTACCGATCGCTTTGATAAGCTGGCGCTGTTCCGTATTATTAATATTATTCTCGGGTTTCTGTCATTGGCGCTGTGGTTTATCGATCCGCAATCGTTGACCCCGCTGATGGCGCTATTTATCGTCATTAACGTTCTGCATTTAATTCAATCTGGCCCCATTCTGTGGGCGATGATGTCCGATGTCGATGACTACGGTGACTGGAAGTTCGGTAAACGCCTGACCGGTATCTCTTTCGCGGGTAACCTTTTTATGCTCAAAATGGGGCTGGCGGTGGCTGGCGCAATCGTCGCCTGGATTCTGGCGTTTACCGGCTATATCGCTAATGAACCACAGCAAAATTCCCAGACCATTCAAGGCATTATCATGATGTTCTCACTGCTGCCGATGGTGAGTTATTTCATTAGTGCGTATCTGGTGCGCTACTTCAAGCTGAATAACGCCTTCCTTGAAAAAATCAAAGCCGATCTTGCAAAACGTGAACTGGAAAAAGGACGCGGTTAATGGGTAGGGGAGCAGGCTATCCGTATTATTTATCATTCAATATCAGTCTTAATGAAACTAGAATGTTTTAAGTGATTTTCTTTTCATATCAGAGGAGGTTCTTTATGACGCATAATAATTATTATGACGTGACGCAGTGGCATATCGGTAATCCTTATAAGGATATTGGGGAGGTTATTAACAGTATTATCCTCGATATTAAAAAACGACAAACCGCAACTGATGTTAATAACGGCGGGAAACCTGGCGCCGTTATCTATATTCCGCCCGGCGATTATCATCTCAAGACGCAGGTTTTTATCGATATCAGTTATTTAAAAATTATGGGTGCCGGACACGGTTTTGTCTCCTCAAGTATTCGTTTCAATACGCCGGCTGTCGAGTGGGCGTATTTGCATGATATTTGGCCGGGTGGTAGCCGTATTCTGGTCGATATTTGTGTGCATCCCGGCGATGAAGAACATGCTGGCGCTGCATTTTACGTGAAACGCAGCGGAGCGCCGCGAATTAGTTCGGTGGCGTTTGAAAACTTCTGTATTGATGGCCTGCACTTTATTGATGATGGATTGGGAAACAACGATCCGGAAAATAGCTATATTAACGGCAAAACAGGGATTTATATCGCCAGCGCTCAGGATGCTTTCCGGATTACAGGCATGGGATTTATCTATCTTGAGCATGGTCTCACGACGTACAATAGTGATGCTATGGCTATCCATAATAACTTTATCGCCGAATGCGGCAACTGCATCGAGCTTCGTGGCGCCGGACAGGCTTCTAAAATAACCGATAATCTGATTGGCGCAGGCTATAAAGGTTATTCGATTTATGCCCAAAACTTCGGTGGGTTATTGATTTCCGGTAACAATATCTTTCCGCGTGGCGCCAGCAGCGTTCATTTATCTGGCGTTGTTCGTTCTAGCGTTACTAGTAATCGATTGCACTCATTTTATCCAGGAGTGTTGGTTCTTGAAAATAACTGTGCGGAGAATCTCATCGCTGCAAATCATTTTTTCCGCGATCGCGAACCCTGGCCGCCGATGCAGACCTATGACAATGGCCTGGATGATGCCTATGGTCTGCTGCATATCAATGGTAGTAATAACTCGGTTATTGCCAATCATATTTCCGAAACTATTGATATCCAGTATCTTCGGCCACAGGGAATAAAGCCGGTCATCATCCGGCTGGTTGCCGGTAAAGGAAACTACCTTGCGAATAATCATATTGTTGCGACCACGGAAGCGTCAGTGCAGCAGGCGCACCCTTCCGAAGAGGACGCTTGCTTTGCGGCTCAGGTCAGCGCTTTGCTGACGACGGATAGATTAAAAGCCCTTGATGCGGTCGCGGTGCTGGTAGAAAAAGCGTCGTCTCAAAACACGATACTTGATTGCGGCAATAGCCAACAGGTGATGATGGACAGAGCGACGAATGCCTTCAGGGCTACGCCAGCTCCCGGCAATATAGAGATGGAATAAACCGGCAGGAGACGCAACGGCGCAGAGTAAGTCGTCCTACTCAGCGCTGAAAACGGCTGCCCCACTCAGCACAGCGAGGCAGCCATGATTTCACGCCAGATAAAACACTTCTTTGAGCTCCGCGCTCAGCGGGCTGTTATCCGGGTTGCTGGGCATCACCTCGCGCATGTATTTCCACCAGCGCTGGCACACTTCCGTGCTGGCGACCGCCTCCCAGCGGGCTTCCGACTCAATCTCCACCGTCGCGAACAACAGATGGCGTTCTTTATCGAGATAAATGGCGTAATGGTGCGCGCCGTGGTCCTTCAGCACTGCCTCCAGCTCCGGCCAGATGGGATTATGGCGGCGCTGGTACTCCTCGTGCGCGTCGGGGTTCACCTGCATGACGAAAGCTTTACGGATCATAAGGCCTCCAGATAGAGCTCGCGAACCTCATCGCGGCTGGCGGGGCGCGGGTTACACGGCGCGCACGGGTCGGCCAGCGCTTTATCCAGCCAGCCTTCGATATCGGCTTTGCTGACGCCAAGCTGGCTGAAACCCTGGGGGATCCCTACGCGTTTGCTCAGCGCGCGGATGGCATTGATGGCCTCCATGCTGGCAGCTTCATCGCTCATGCCGCGAGTATCGACGCCCATCGCCTGCGCCACGCGGGCGAAGCGCGCCACCGCGTTCGGGCGGTTAAAGTTTTCGATGATCGGCAGCAGGATGGCGTTGCACACCCCGTGCGGCAGGTTGTGGGTGGCGCCAGGCTGATGGGCCAGGGCGTGTACCAGCCCGAGACCGGCGCTGTTGAACGCCATGCCCGCCAGGTATTGGCCAAACGCCATCTGCTCGCGGGCCTGCAGATCGTGCCCATCGTCTACCGCTTTCGGCAGCCACAGGTTAATCAGGCGAATGGCCTCGAGGGCGTTGGCGTCGGTCAGGGGATGGGCGCCAACGGAGACAAAGGCCTCGATGGCGTGGGTCAGGGCGTCCATGCCGGTGGCGGCGGTAACGGCTGGCGGGATGTCGAGCATCACACTGGCGTCGTCGACGGCGATATCCGGGATCAGGTTCGGGTCGATAATCACCTCTTTTACCTGCCGCTCGCTATCGATAATCACTGCGTTGCTGGTCATCTCCGCCGCCGTGCCGGCGGTGGTGTTGATGGCCACCAGCGGCACGCCAGCGTTTTTCACTTTGCCGACACCGGAGTAGGCGGTGGAGGGACCAGGGTTGGCGGTGAGGATTTTTATCGCCTTGGCGGTATCAATCGGGCTGCCGCCGCCGAAGGCGATCAGGTAATCGCAGCGGGCCGCCTGGTACGCCGCATAGCCTTGCTGCACCAGCGCTTCGGTGGGATTGGGGTACACGCCGTCAAACAGCTGATAAGCCATCTGCTGTTCATCCAGCGCGGAAAACAGACTGTCCAGCAGGCCCAGCTTCACCAGTTGACCGTCGGTGACGATCAGCGCCTTGCCCCATTGTTTGCCCGCTACCAGCTTGACCATATCACCGATAGCGCCTGCGCCGTGGAGGCTGATTTTAGGTAGTGCCAACATAAAACTCATGATAATTCTCCTTAATGTTGATTTTGGAAAATCCGTTTCCCCTCACCCCGCCCTTCTCCCTTGGGGAGAGGACCAGGGTGAGGGGGAAATTAACATCGTCTTCGCTGCATCATCCGCCGGGTCATAATCGGCAGGGAGATCACCACGATCAGCATGGCGCCGATAATCACCGACATCACGATACCGGGGACGTTCAGCAGGCTCAGGCCGAAGGTCACCAGCCCCATCAGAAAGGCGGCAATGATCACCCCGGGCATGCTGCCGGAGCCGCCGAGAATATTGACGCCGCCGAGCACCGCCATGGTGACAACCGCCAGCTCCCAGCCCATCGCCAGGGTGGGGCGGGTACTGCCGAGCCGTGAGGTCAGCAGGACCGCCGCCAGCCCGGCCATCAGCCCGACCAGCGCGAACAGCACCAGGTTATGACGCTTAACGTTGATCCCGGAGAACCAGGCGCCGGTCGGGTTATTGCCGATGGCGTAGGTCCGGCGGCCAAAGTTGGTTTTATGCAGCAGGAAGGTGAAGGCGGCCGCGAGGAGGATAAACAGCGCAAACTCAAAAGAGAGCGCCCCCCACACGTAGCCCTGGCCGAACCAGGCAAAGCTCTCCGGATAGTGATTGAGCGCCTGATCGCCCAGCAGGATATAGGTGATGCCGCGATACAGGCTCATGGTGCCGATGGTGATCACAATGGACGACAGGTTAAAGCGAGTCACCAGCAAGCCGTTGAACAGGCCGCACAGCAGACCTACGCCCAGGCCGATGATCACCAGCAGCGGCGTGTCCACCCCCGCTGCCGCGCAGAAGCCCATCACCGTTGAGCTGAGCGCCATCGTCGAGGCCACCGACAGATCGATTTCCCGGGCGATAATCAGCATCGCCATCGGCAGGACGACGATCGCCTTCTCGGTAAAGGTAAAGGTCGCGTCCGAGAGGTTCCAGATATTGAGGAAGTACGGGGAAGCCACCGCGTTGCCGATAAATACCGCCAGGGTGACCGCCAGTAAAAACCCTTCCCAGCACAGCAGGCGGCGCAGCGGCGACGGCGCGGCCGGGGCGTTTTTCATCTCTTCAGATACCATCATCTTGCTCATGATTTTACCGCCTGTTTCTGTCGGGCTAACGCCGCGTTGCGCAGGATTAACCGCCCGTGACCGCGATTGCCGCGCTCGTTGAGCAGCACCGCCATGACGATCACCGCCCCGGAGATCGCCATTTGCCAGAAGGGCGAGATGCCGATCACCGGCAGGGCGTTATTGATGACCCCGAGGAACAGCGCGCCGCACAGGCAGCCCAGCACCCGTCCGCTTCCGCCCATGGTACTGATACCGCCGATCACGCAGGCCGCGACCACCTGCAGTTCAAAGCCGTTCGCCACGTCGACATAGGCGACGGCGAAGCGCGAGATCCACAGATAGCCGCAGAAGCCGGCCAGCGCGCCGGAGAGACAGAAACTGACGAACTGCATTTTTCCGGCGTTAATGCCGGTGTAGTACGCCGCCGTCGCGTTGCCGCCTGCGGTGTATAAGGCCCGGCCGGTGCGGCTGTAGCGCAGGAAATAACCCACCAGCAGCAGCGCGGCGATGGCGCACCAGCTCAGAAGCGGTAATCCCATGAGCGTGCTGCGCGGCAGACTGAGAAAATCAGCGCTCATCTGATGTGAGTTAACCCAGCCGCCGTCAGTCAGCAGGAAGATAATGCCGCGATAAATGCTCATGGTGCCCAGGGTTACCACGATGGCGGGAATGCCGAGGCGCCAGACCAGCAGGCCGTTAATCATCCCCATCAGCAGGCCCAGCAGGGTTGCCAGTGCCAGCAGCGCCACCACCGGAATACCCGGATAGTGGGCGTTAAGCAGGGCGACGATCATCCCGGTCAGCGCCAGGTTGGCGGCCATCGACAGATCGATGCCTTTGGTGAGCAACACCATCATCTGCCCGAGGGCGAGGATGATAAGGATGGCGGTATCGTTAAACATCTCCACCAGATTGCCCGGTGAAACGAACGACGGCGCCCGGCTGCCGATGGCGCCGATCATCAAAATGATGACCACCGCCAGCAGCGCTTCGCGATGTTTAAGCCATGCGTGTCCCATCATGCCGCCTCCTGGCCGATGCCGCTGGCCGCGCTAACGATGGTTTCCGCTGTCGCTTCCCCGGCCTGGTATTCGGCGACCATCAGCCCTTCGTGCATCACGATAATCCGGTCGGCCATGCCCATCACTTCCGGCAGCTCTGACGAGACCATAATCACCGCCAGTCCCTGGCTGACCAGCTCGGACATAAACTGATGCACGGCGGCTTTTGAGCCGATATCGATGCCTTTGGTCGGCTCATCGAGGATAATCACCTCGGGATGGGTTGCCAGCCATTTGCCGATCACCACTTTCTGCTGATTGCCGCCTGAGAGGGTCTCCACCGGCTGCCGCCAGCTGAAGGCTTTAACCTGCAGGCGCGAGGCGTACTCGTCCGCCAGCCGCCATTCCCGGGCGTCGTTCAGGACGCCGTTAGGATTGAGCTTGCTGAGCTGCGGCAGACTGATGTTCTGGGCGATGGGCAGGGCGATGATCGCCCCCTGTTTCTGCCGCTCTTCCGGCACGCAGACGATGCCTGCGCGGATGGCGTCGGCGGGCTGGCGAAAGCGCATGGGGCTGCCGTTCAGGCGGATCTCGCCGGAGGAGGGACGCGAGACGCCGGAGAGCGCCTGCATCAGCTCGGTGCGTCCGGCGCCCACCAGGCCATAAAAGCCGAGAATTTCGCCCTTGCGCAGGCGGAAGCTGATATGGGCAAACTCGGTAGGATGACAGAGATCGGTCACCTCCAGCACCGTTTCCCCGGGCGTGCAGTCGACTTTCGGGTAGGTTTGGGTGATCGCCCGGCCCACCATCATCGACACCATCCGCTCTTCGGTGATGTCGCTTATCGCCCCGGAGCTGACGTACACCCCATCACGCAGGATGGTGTAATAATCGGCCAGCTCGAAAATTTCATCGAACTTATGCGAGATAAACAGGATCGCTTTGCCGTCCTGCTTCAGACGCTCAACGATGTGATAAAACTCCAGGATTTCATGCTGGGAGAGGGCGGCGGTCGGCTCATCGAGGATCACCACCTGGGCGTCGAAAGCCAGCGCCCGGGCAATCGCCACCATGTGCCGCTGGGCGATGCTGAGGGTTTTCAGCGTGGCCCGCGGGTCGATCTGGACTTCCAGCCGGGTGAGGATCTCGCTGGCTCTGCGGTGCATCGCCGGCCAGTCGAGCGTTTTTAACAGTCCCTTATACAGATACTGGCCGACGAAAATATTTTCACTGACCGAGAGTTCGTCAAACAGCACGGTTTCCTGGTGAATGGCGGTGATCCCTACCTTATGCGCCGATTCCGGCGTTGGCAGATGAATAGGGATCGCTTTATAGAGGATCTCGCCCTCTTCGGGCTGATAAATACCGGTCATCACTTTGACCAGCGTGGATTTCCCCGCGCCGTTTTCGCCGATTAAGGCGGTCACTTTGCCGGGCCAGAGATCAAGCTGCACGTTCTCAAGGGCGCGCACACCGGGAAAAATCTTGGTGATCCCCTTCAGCGACAGCAGTGGCGTTGATGCTGACATGATAGTTCTCCACAAAAATCACCCCTCACCCTAACCCTCTCCCCAAAGGGGCGTGGGAACGGTCCGGCGTCCGCTGGCCACATCGTGCAGAGGACCAGCCTTTCCCCCTCTCCCTCCGGGAGAGGGCCGGGGTGAGGGAACAAGGGTTAGAAAATTTTCGAGAACTTATCGATGTTGCTCGCATCGTAGACAAACGGCTCGGCCATCGCGCCATTCCCCTCGGCATCCAGCTTCACTTTGCCCAGCTTGCCCATACTGGCTTCGGTTTTGGTTGCCGTGCCTTTGACTAAATCGTCGGCCAGATAGGTGGCGGCGTAGCCCAGGTCAATCGGGTTCCAGATGGCGAAGCTTTTGCTGGCGCCGGACTTGATCGCGCCGGCCATTTCCGACGGCAGCCCCAGCCCGGTGACATAGACTTTGCCGATTTTGCCCTGATCCTTCACCGCCTGCGCGGCGGCAACAATGCCCACCGACGACGGCGAAACAATGACTTTCAGGTCCGGATATGATTTCAGCAGGCCCACCGCTTCGCGGTAGCTTTTATCCGACAGATCGTCCCCGTAGGCGACGGTGACCAGCTGTACGGACGGATACTGCGGCAGCACCTTTTTCATCTCCTCAATCCAGATGTTCTGGTTAGTGGAGGTTGGGGTGGCGCTTAACACGGCCACCTCGCCTTTCTCAACGTTCAGCGCCTTCAGCGCATCGGCGGCGAGCTTGACGTTGGTTTCGCCAATTAAGGCGTTATTCGAGGGGTTAAGATGGATCTGGCGGCCTGCCGGCGCCACGCCGGAGTCCCACGAGACCACCTTGATGCCGCGCTGCATCGCTTTTTTCAGCACCGGTACCACGGCGTCCGGATCGTTGGCGGAAATGGCGATCGCATCCACGCCCTGGGCGATCAACCCGTTCAGCACGTCGATCTGCGCTTCGGCGGTGGTAGTGGTCGGGCCGGTGTAGATCACTTTGACATCACCTAACTCTTTGGCTGCCTGTTGGGCGCCAACGTTGGCGGCTTCGAAGAAGCCATTTCCCAGCGATTTCGCCACAAGGGCGATTTTAACTTCGGCTAAGGCGGAACCGGACAACGCCAGGGCGGCAACGGTGAGGATCAAGCTTGTCTTTGTTTTCATTGCTTTTACTCCACATGAGTTAGTTTTGTAGGGTTTGCAGGTGATATTTCGCCCCGTCTCGGTGAGCGGGGCGCGATGTTGTTATGGATAAAGATCTAAAGCGGACTGCAGCGGCTGCACGTTGAAGCGTTTGCCAAGGGCGATAAGCTCTTCGCGGGTGATGGTCTGCTTCATCCCGCCCATGGACAAGACTTTCACCAGCACTTCGGCGGACTTCTCGGCGGTGTCGATCAGGCCGAAGGTCTCATCCAGCGTGGGGCCGCTGCCGAAGACGCCGTGGAACGGCCACAGCACCAGCGAGTGTTTTTGCATGGTTTCGGCGGTCGCCTGGCCGATTTCATCGGTGCCCGGTACCATCCACGGCAGAATGCCGACGCCGTCCGGGAAGACCACCAGACATTCGGTGCTACCTTCCCACAGCTTGCGGGTGAACAGATCGCTGTGGTTCTCCAGAACATAGGTCAGGGCGATCAGGTTGGTGGCATGGCAGTGCATGATCACCCGGTCTTTGCCGCCGGTCAGTTTGATACGCTCGCTGTGCGACAGGAAGTGTGCCGGCAGCTCGGAGGTCGGTACGGCATCCTCGGTGAGGCCCCACAGGATATGGTATCCCGCGCCATCGCTGTCGACCTTTACCACGCCGAGGTTAGCGGCCGGGTCGAGCTGGACGTTACGGAAGAATTTGCCGGAGCCGGTGACAATAAATGGCTGGTTGGCCAGGGTTGGCATCGGCTGGCTGAGGGCGATATAACGCGGTTTGGCGTGGAAATCCGCCGCGTAAGGTTCGATATCCGCTTCATCCAGACGCAGCGTCAGGTTGCCGCCGTTGCGTTCGTCCCAGCCTTTCAGCCAGGCGTCGGAGGTGGCTTTGATCATGCCCTGGACGAACCAGGCGTCGATAATGGTCTGCATAGTCTTGTCTTTCCTGTTGATTCGGTGGGGGTAGCCCCTCACCCTAACCCTCTCCCCACAGGGGAGAGGGAACTGTTCGGTGCGCTCTGGCAACATCGCGCAGTTCGTAGCCCGGGTAAGGCGTCAGGTTCGTAGCCCGGGTAAGGCGTCAGCCGCGACCCGGGAAAGCCCGTGCATTACCCGCGCTGGCTCAGAACCGTATTCTCATAAGCCCGCACGTTGTCCAGCCACTGACTGCCCGCCGGCGTGTCGTGACGCTGACAGTACATCTCCCAGATGGCCTGCCACGGCAGCGATTTTTGCTCTTCGAGCAGCGCCAGGCGGGCGGTGTAATCGCCGTCGTTCTCCAGCTGACGAAGCTGAGCGGTCGGTTCCAGCAGGGCGCGCAGCAGCGCTTTTTTCATATTGCGGGTACCAATCACCCAGGCTGCGATGCGGTTGATGGAGGCATCGAAGAAGTCGAGGCCGATGTGCACGCGGTCAAACAGGTTATGGCGAATGATTTCACTGGCGATGGCCTGGGTTTCATCATCCAGCAGCACCACGTGGTCGCTGTCCCAACGTACCGGGCGGCTGACGTGCAGCAGCAGGCGCGGGATGTAGAGCATGGCGGCAGAGATTTTGTCGGAGATCACTTCCGTCGGGTGGAAATGGCCGGCATCGAGACACAGCGCCGTCTGGCGGCTGGTGGCGTAGCCCATATAGAACTCGTTGGAGCCGACGGTGTAGCTTTCGGCGCCGATGCCGAACAGCTTGCTCTCCACGGCGTCAATATGGTGCGCCGGGTCGAGCTTCTCGCTGATCACTTCATCAAGGGCATTCAGCAACCGCTGGCGCGGCGCGAAGCGGTCAACGGTAATATCTTTCATGCCGTCCGGCACCCAGATATTCATCACCGATGGGGTACCCAGCTGTTCGCCAAAATAAGCGGATACGCGACGGCTGGCTTTGCAGTGGTCGATCCAGAACTGGCGGATCTCATCGTTGGCGTGCGACAGGGTAAAGCCGTCGGCGCTCAGCGGATGCGAGAAGCAGGAGGGGTTGAAATCCAGCCCCAGTTTGTTGGCTTTCGCCCACGTAACCCAGTTTTTAAAGTGCTCCGGCTTAATCTCATTGCGCGCTACCGGCGCGTCGGATTCCAGGTAAATAGCGTGCAGGTTGAGACGCTTTGGTCCCGGGATCAGGCTCAGCGCCTGCTCAAGGTCGGCGCGTAGCTCTTCAGCATTGCGCGCTTTGCCTGGGTAGTTGCCGGTCGCCTGGATGCCGCCGGTCAGGCTTCCCGCCGGGTTTTCGAAACCGGCGACGTCGTCACCCTGCCAGCAGTGCATGGAGACGGGCAGACGGTCCAGCTGGCGCAAGGCCTCCTCGACATCCACGCCGACGGCGGCGTAGCGCTGCTTAGCAATTTCCCAGGCTTGTTCAAGTTGAGTGGTCATGCGCAAAGCTCCTTGGTCTGTTGTGGCTGAAACTGCGCCACGAAACGGGCAATTTCACTATCAGGATTGGGGGTAAAAGCGGTGAGCGCCGCGTTGTCGCGCACCACTTGACGAAACTCATCGACATTGGCCAGCTCGTCGAGGGTCATTAACTGGATGCCGATATTGCCGAGGGTGGAGGCTTCTATCGGGCCGGCCACGACGGCGATCCCGCAGGCGTCAGCGCACAGCTGGTTAAGCAGCGCGTTCTGGCAGCCGCCGCCGACGATATGCAGCTGGCTGAAGGGCTGGCCGCGCAGCGCCGCCAGCTCGTTAAGCACCCGGGCGTAGAGCAGCGCCAGGCTGTCGAAAATGCAGCGCGCCAGCTCGGCATCGCTTTCAGGAACGGGCTGCCCGGCATCGCGACAGGCGGCCTGGATCTCGGCGCTCATACTGGCCGGGTTGATAAAGCGGTCATCGTTGCAGTCAATCATGAAGCGGCACGCCGGTAGCGCGGCGGTGCGGGCGATCAGCCCCTGCAGGTCGCTGACGTTTTGTTCTTTCAGCACCCGCTGCAGCAGCCACAGGCCCATGATATTTTTCAGCACCCGGTAGCGGCCTTCGGCTCCGCCTTCGTTGGTGATATTGGCCTGCAGCGCCGCGTCGCAGGTGTATGGAGTCAGGCTTTCAAACCCCATCAGCGACCAGGTGCCGGAGGAGAGATAGGCGGCATGGCGGTCGGCCAGCGGGGAGGCGATCACCGCGCTGGCGGTGTCGTGGCTGGCGACAGCGACCACCGGAATACGGTTGCCCTGCGGGCAGATCCAGTGACCAATCACATTGCCGGGGTGGGTCGGCGTTCCGAACCACGCCAACGGCGCGCCGGTCCAGTTCAGCAGCGTCTCATCCCAGCTATCGCTATTGATGTTAACCAGCTGGGTGGTGGTGGCGTTGGTATATTCCCAGTTCAGATTGCCGGTCAGGCGGAAGCTGAAATAGTCGGGGATCAGCAGGGCATGGGCAGCCTGACTGACCAGCTCCGGCTGCTGCTCCACCAGCGCGCGCAGCTGATAAAGCGTGTTAAACGGCAAAAACTGAATGCCGCTGCGGCGATAGATTTCCGCCCGGCCCAGCTGCGCTTCAGCGTGACGCAGCAGGCCCTGGGTGCGGTCGTCACGATAGGAAATCGGCAGCCCGACGCGCTGACCCTGCTTATCCAGCAGGACATAATCTACCCCCCAGGTATCGATGCCGATACTGTCTATCAGAATGCCCTGCTCACACACTTTCTCCAGCCCGCGGCGGATCTCGCCTTCCAGGCTATCTACATCCCAGCAGTCGAAGCCGTCTACTTTCTGCAGACTATTGGTGAAGCGATGAATTTCGCGCAGCGTCAGGGCGCGCGGCCCGGGCTGATAGCTGGCGAGCATCACCCGCCCGCTGGAGGCGCCTAAATCGACAGCGACACAATGACGAATACTCATGAAACGATCCTTCTTAAAATCATTGTCCGCAGTCTAAAAAAGGCCGTTTACTGACACCTTCTCGCTACGGACAGCCAAAACTGGCCGCTGGCAAGAAAGCAAAGGTGACCGTGAGGGACATCACAGTTTGCGGTTTTAGGGGATGGCGAGGGGGATGTGATGGCCTCCGCAGTTCCGCATCTTTCCGGCTGATTCTTGAAAAAGCGGCAGGATTTACGAATTTCGCGGTCAAAAATTGAAGGCCGGATAGCCAACCCTTCATTACTATCAGCCGGTGACTGATAATTTTTCTCATTACGAGGGTGGCATCATGACCATATTGCACAGTACGGATTTCTTTAAGGCCGGGATCTCGACGGTGGCTATTGAACCCCGCCTCCCTCAGTCGGCCTTTCCGGAACATCACCATGATTTCCATGAAATAGTTATCGTGGAGCAGGGATCGGGTATTCACGTCTTCAATGGCCAGCCCTACACCATTGGCGGCGGTTCGGTCTGTTTTATCCGCGATCACGACCGCCATCTTTACGAGCACACGGATAATCTGTGTCTGACCAATGTGCTCTATCGCGCGCCGGATGCGTTTCGCTTTCTCGCCGGGGTCAGTCAACTACTGCCCCAGGAACAGGAAGGAAACTACCCCTCGCACTGGCGGGTGAATCAAACCGTCCTGCAACAGGTGCGGCATATCGTGGCGCAGATCGAGGCCGTGGGGAGCGATACGGATACTCATGCCGTCGCCAGCCGTGAGATCCTGTTTATGCAGCTGCTGGTGCTGTTACGTAAAAGCAGCCTTGCGGAAGAGGCCACCAACAACGATGCGCGGCTGAATCAGCTGTTGGCCTGGCTCGAAGACCATTTTGCGCAGGAGATCTGCTGGGAGGAGGTGGCGGCGCAGTTTTCGCTGTCGCTGCGTACGCTGCACCGCCAGCTGAAGCAGCAGACCGGTCTGACGCCGCAGCGCTATCTTAATCGGGTGCGCCTGATGAAGGCCCGGCATCTGCTGCGCCACAGCGATGAAAGCGTGACTGACATCGCTTTTCGCTGCGGCTTCGGCGACAGTAACCACTTTTCGACGCTTTTTCGCCGCGAATTTGACTGGTCGCCGCGCGATATCCGCCAGGGCCGCGACGCCATTCTTCAGTAACGCGAGAAGAGTCAACGTATTGCGGGCTAAAAACGCGAATAATGCGCCCTTATCCGCGTTTGGAGTGTGAGCCGTGGCCGGTCTGATTCTACGTAAAGAGGAGTTTTTCCCTTCCGCCACGCAGGCAGTGGCGGTGGCTGACCGCTACCCGCAAAATGTTTTTGCCGAGCATACCCACGAGTTCTGCGAGCTGGTGCTGGTGTGGCGCGGCAACGGGCTGCACGTCCTTAACGATCGCCCCTGGCGCATTACCCGCGGCGATCTGTTCTATATTCGCGCCGAAGATAAACACTCCTATGCTTCGGTTAATGATTTAGTCCTGCAGAACATCATCTATTGCCCGGAGCGGCTGCAGCTCAATTTTGACTGGGCGGGGACGATCCCTGGCCTCTTTGGCACGCCGTGGAAGCCCCACTGGCGCATGGGCAGCACAGGTATGGCGCAGGCGCGCCAGGTGATTAGCCAGATTGAGCATGAGTGCGCCCGGCGCGACGCGCAGGGAAATGCGATGGCCGAACTGCTTTTTGCCCAGCTGGCGCTGACGTTGCAGCGCCATCGCTACGCGACGGATGATCCCGCGGCGACGCAGCGCGAAGCGCTGCTGGACAAACTGCTGGCCGCGCTGGCGGCCAGCCTCAGCCGCCCCTTTGTTCTGGAGCGTTTCTGCGAGCAGGAGGGCGGCAGCGAGCGGGCGCTTCGCCAGCAGTTTCGCCAGCAAACCGGGATGACCATCAATCACTATTTACGCCAGCTGCGGATCTGCCATGCGCAGTATCTGCTGCAGCATACCGAGCGCTTAATCGGCGATATCGCCATGCAGTGCGGCTTTGAGGACAGTAACTACTTTTCGGTGGTTTTTAGCCGGGAAATCGGCATGTCGCCGGGGCAGTGGCGGCAGCGCAGTCGCGCCGCCGCCTGAAGACCGTCGTTGTCTTGCTGATGACCCGGTGGTTAACTGGCCATTCCCAGGCCGACGATATTGGCGGCGATGATGATCACCACGCAACCGAGGCTCAGGACGCTCACCGGACGACGACCGGCGTTGTTCCACTCCTTCAGCACCAGGCCCACCACTCCGCCGCACAGCACGTAGAAACTCATGTGCAGCATCCAGCTCATATAGTCATACTGCGCCGGAATGCTGGCATGGCCCCAGGCATAGAAGAAGAACTGGAGATACCACATCAGGCCGCCGAGGGCGGAGAGCAGAAGGTTGCTGATGATGAGCGGTTTGGCCAGCGAGAAATCGGCTTTGACTGACAGGTTCTTCACTTTCGCCAGACGAATAAAGCAGAAGCCGAGGTTGACCAGCGCCCCGCCGCCCATAATGACTACGTAGCTTGGCAGCGCCGCGTACAGCGGGTCGACGCCGAGCGCTGCGGCGGCGTCATGCATCGGTTTGGCGGCGTTCATCGCGAACGACATCCCTGCGGAGAAGATACCGCACATCACCGCCAGCAGAAGTCCTTTCTTCAGATTGAACTCTTCGGCTTTGATGCCCATTTTGCGCTCTTTCAGCTGGCCTGCGCGGGTGACGATGCCGACGCCAATCACCGCCACCAGCACGCCGAGCAGCGTCATTTGACCGCCCTGGGTGTGCATCAGCACTGCAAACTGACCGTTAATAATCGGCGTCATCAGCGTGCCGACAATCAGCGTGATGCCAATGGCGATGCCAATCCCCATCGACATGCCAAGATAGCGCATGGTCAGGCCATAGTTGATATTACCGATGCCCCACATGGCGCCGAACAGAAAGACCGGCAGCAGCGTGGAGGCGTTAAAGGAGCGGTAGTAGGCCCAGAAATCGGGTAACAGTGTGGCGCTGATGGCCCAGGGCAGGATCAGCCAGGAGACGATCCCTCCAACCGACCACATGGTTTCCCACGACCAGTGTTTTACTTTTTTGAACGGGGCATAGAAACAGGCGGCACTGGCGGCCCCTATCAAATGCCAAAAAATACCCATCGTAATCGCGTGGTTCATTGATTTTATCCTCATCTTTTTTTATCGGAGACGGCGGCTTCCGATGTGATGAGTGTAAAAATTAGCCGCTTTGGCCGCCTTCAAGCCGTTGCCACAGGATGGCGAACCCTGGCAACCATGGGCTTAATTAGTTGTTCTACATCACAAAATGACGGGTATTTCTTCTGGTTATATCCATATGAAAAATACGGCATTGATAAGCATTTTCAATACCATTTAATTAACTATAATGGACAAACTGCTTACGCGGCGTTAACACTTGAGCCGCTCGACAATAATGGAGATGATTATGAGCTATACCCTGCCATCCCTGCCGTACGCTTACGATGCTCTGGAACCGCACTTCGACAAGCAGACGATGGAGATCCATCACACTAAACACCATCAGACCTACGTGAACAATGCCAACGCCGCGCTGGAAAGCCTGCCGGAGTTCGCTAACCTGTCCGCTGAAGAGCTGATCACCAAGCTGGATCAGCTGCCGGCTGACAAAAAGACCGTACTGCGTAACAACGCGGGCGGCCACGCTAACCACAGCCTGTTCTGGAAAGGCCTGAAAACCGGCACCACCCTGCAGGGCGACCTGAAAGCGGCTATCGAGCGCGATTTCGGCTCTGTAGACAATTTCAAAGCGGAATTCGAAAAAGCCGCTGCGACCCGTTTCGGCTCTGGCTGGGCGTGGCTGGTCCTGAAAGGTGACAAACTGGCCGTTGTCTCCACCGCCAACCAGGATTCCCCGCTGATGGGCGAAGCCATTTCCGGCGCTTCCGGCTTCCCGATCCTGGGTCTGGACGTGTGGGAACACGCTTATTACCTGAAATTCCAGAACCGTCGTCCGGACTACATCAAAGCCTTCTGGGACGTAGTGAACTGGGACGAAGCTGCAGCGCGTTTTGCCGCTAAAAAATAAGGTTGCATTGCGCTAAGAGAGAAGCGAGTCTGATGACTCGCTTTTTTTATATCTGTAGCAAGGAGAGCAGCCATGCATTATCCGGTGAATGTCTTTGTCGGCAAAATCAGGGACTACGCGGGCAGTCGCCCCAGCGCGATCGGCAAAATCCAGGTCGATGGCGAATTGCAGCTCGGCGATCTCGGCCTCGATGGGGATGAGCAGGCGGAGAAGAAAATACACGGCGGGCCGGACCGCGCGCTGTGCCACTATCCGCGCGAACACTATGCCGACTGGATCCGTGAATTCCCCCAGCAGGCCGAGCGCTTCTGCGCGCCGGCGTTCGGCGAAAACCTCTCCACCACCGGGCTCACCGAGCAAAATGTTTATATCGGCGATATCTTTCGCTGGGGCGAGGCGCTGATCCAGGTCACCCAGCCGCGATCGCCGTGCTTCAAGCTCAACTTTCATTTTGCGATCGGTGATATGGCGCAGCTGGTGCAAAACAGCGGGAAGACCGGCTGGTTGTATCGGGTGATTGCCGGGGGGCAAGTCTCCAGCGATGCGCCCCTCGAACTGGTTTCCCGGCTGAGCGATGTCAGTGTCCATGAGGCCGGGGCGATTGCCTGGCAGATGCCGTTTGATGATGATCAGTATCATCGTTTATTGTCGGCTGCGGGCCTGTCGGTGAGCTGGAGCAGAACGCTGCAGAAGCGGCGTTTAAGCGGTAAGATCGAGGATAGTTCGCGGAGATTGTGGGGGAAATAATTCCCCCATATTGAGTATTTTCGGGGATGCTCCCGGCTTAGCGCAGCGCAAGCCGGGACAGAGTCAGGTGCGCTTATACAGCGGCAGCCAAAGGGTTAAGCGCAAACCACCCAGCGGGCTGTCGTCGGCCTTCACCCAACCGCGGTGTTGCTGAATAGCGGTTTCGACAATCGCCAGCCCCAGGCCGGTGCCGCCGGACTCGCGGTCGCGCGCCTCGTCGGTCCGGTAGAATGGCCGGAAAATCTGTTCGCGATCCTCCGGGCTGACGCCCGGGCCGTCGTCGTCGACGTTAACCGTAATCCCGTCTTTATCCACCGAGAAGCTGACGGAAATCTTCGTGTGCGAGTAGCGCAGGGCGTTGCGGACGATATTCTCCAGCGCGCTTTCCAGCGCATTAGGGTTACCGTACAGCGGCCAGGGGCCCGGCGGATATTCAACGGTGAAAGATTTACCCATCTGCTCGGCTTCAAACGCCGCGTTGTCCAGCACTTCGCCCCACAGCTGATTGGCTTTCACCGTCTCGCTGACCAGGGCATTTTTGGCCTGATTGCGCGACATCACCAGAAGGTCGTTGATCATGCTGTCCAGCCGGTGCGCCTCGGTTTCGATGCGCTCCAGCTCCTTGCTCTCACCGCTGCGGCGACGCAGCAGGGCGGTGCCCAACTGCAGGCGCGTAAGTGGTGTGCGCAGCTCATGCGAGATATCAGACAGCAGCCGCTGCTGGCTGGTCATCATCCGCTCCAGCGCGGTGACCATCTGGTTAAAGCTGGCGCCAGCGGCTAAGAACTCCTGCGGCCCGGCTTCCAGCTCCGGATGCTGGCGTAGGTTGCCCTGGGCGACTTCGTCGGCGGCGTTTTTCAGCTTACGCGCCGGTTTCGCCAGGCTCCACGCCAGCCACAGCAGCAGCGGGGCGCTGACCAGCATCGTGACGATAAGCAGCAGCAATGGTCGATCAAACAGCAGGTTGATAAAGTCGGATTGTGAGGTGCTGGCGGGACGAATCAGATAGAGCTGATAGTTATCCTCACCGTCCCTGACGGAAAACGGGCCCACCATTTCCAGGCGGCCATAGCGTTTTTTCTGCGGATGATCGGCATTATCGGCCTGGCCGATAAAGTTACGAATGATCTGCATCTCGTTGCGTTCTGCGCCGATCACGCGGCCTTCGCTGGTCACCAGCAGCAGGCGTTGTCCCGGCGGCGCCCATTTATCGATGGCGCGAAACAGACGGCGCCACCACATCAGGTCGTTTGGCGGATCGTTGGCCAGCTCGGCCTCGACGTGCTGCTCGATCATGATGCCCTGACGCTGCTCGCTTTCCAGCAGCTCGGTCATCTGCCGGGAATCCAGTTTGGGCAACATCAGCACCAGCATCAACACCAGCGCCAGCGTGAGCCAGAAGATGGCGAAGATGCGTGCAGTCAAACTTCCAATCATGAAGCGGAAACCATCAGATACCCGCGGCCACGCAGCGTTTTAAACCACGGATGGCCATCTTTGCGCTCCGGCAGCTTACGCCGCAGGTTGGAAATATGCATATCGATGGCGCGGTCGAACGGCGTTAGGCGCTTGCCTAACACTTCCTGGCTTAAATGTTCACGCGACACCACCTGGCCGAGATGTTGCGCTAACAGATAGAGCAGGGTGAATTCGGTACCGGTGAGCTCCAGCGTCTGGCCATCGAAATTGGCTTCCTGACGGCCCGGATTCAGGCTTAAGGCATCCACTTCCAGCGTTGGCGATCCGGCTTCGGTCGTCTGCTGCTGCTCGCTCCAGTGGGAACGGCGCAGAATCGCGCGTATACGGGCCACCAGTTCACGATCGTTGAACGGCTTAGGCAAATAGTCATCCGCGCCCAGCTCAAGGCCGAGAACGCGATCCAGCTCGCTTCCGCGCGCTGTTAGCATGATAACCGGGGTCTGGTGTGTCTGACGCAGCTCTTTCAGCGTATCAATACCGTTTTTCTTCGGCATCATTACGTCGAGCAGCAATAAATCAACGCTGTCGTCCAGAAGGGCCAGCGCCTGTTCCCCATCATGGGCCACCAGCACGTTAAAACCTTCCATATCGAGCAGCTCTTTTAACAGGGAGGTGAGCTCCCGGTCATCATCAACTAACAGGATTTTATTCATCTTTTAAATACCTCCGAGGCAGAAATTACGTCATCAAGGCCCGCTAATCCATGACTTTACGTTGTTTTACACCCCCTGACGCATGTTTGCAGCCTGAATCGTAGACTGTCTCTCGTTGAATCGCGACACAAACGTTTTGGGAGTATGTGATGCGCAATGTTATCGCTGCCGTCATGGCCTCAACGCTGGCGCTAAGTGCATATAGCCAGGCCGCTGAAGTCGTTACCAGCGTTAACTGGCTCCCCGGAGACGAAGGGGGACAGCGCGGTAGCCAGAGCCATATGTTTGACGGCATAAGTTTAACCGAGCAGCAACGTCAGCAGTTACGGGATCTTATGCAACGGGCACGCCACGACAGGCTCCCCGTTAATGTTAGCGAAATGGAGACAATGCATCGCCTTGTCACCGCAGAAAATTTTGATGAAAACGCTGTGCGCGCTCAGGCAGAAAAGATGGCGCAGGAACAGGTTGCTCGCCAGGTCGAAATGGCTAAGGTCCGCAACCAGATGTATCACCTGCTTACGCCAGAGCAGCAAGCGGTTTTAAATGCTAAGCACCAGCAACGTATGGATCAGTTGCGTGAGGTTGCAAGGATGCAGAAAGGCTCAGCCATGATGCTTTCGAGTAGTAGCAACACCCTGCAACCCCAGTAACAAACCCTGTTTTCCTTGCCATAGACACCATCCCTGTCTTCCCCCACATGATGTGGGGGTTTTTTTTATCAATCACTTAGTAATTTACTGCCATTAATACAATCACTTACAAAAGAGCTGTAAGGGGCCGGGACGTTCCGCAAGGCGCCCAAATGTGGACGGAATGTGGACGGTTTGGACGCAAAATGGACGGTCCCGGACCTGTTTTTTTAGCCGATACCCCCGCCTAATGGGTTGAGTAAAACAGCATGCTGCAGGTAATCCGGCGCAAGATGCGCGTAGGACATTGTCTGCTGAATGCTGGCATGCCCGAGAATCTTCTGCAGTGCAATAATATTCCCCCCACGCATCATGAAATGACTGGCAAAGGTATGCCGCAGCACGTGAGTGGCTTGTCCTCGAGGTAGGTCGGGCTTGACCTGCCGCAGCAGTTTACAAAATCGCTCATAGTCGACTTTAAACAGCTTACCGGTTGCCTTTGTTCTGACCTCATCCTCGAGCGCATCGGATATCGGGATAACTCGCGGCTTGTAATTCTTTGTTTCAAGAAACGTGATCCGGCCGTTGACCATTTGCGCCGGCCGCAGCGTGCTGACCTCGCCCCACCTGCCGCCAGTGCTCAGGCATACCAGGGCAATGAGTCGATAATCGCCGGTTAGCGTACTGAGCAGGGCCGCGATCTCGTTGTTGTCGAGAAACGTCATCCCGGGGTTTTTTTCAATCAATGGCGGTAAACCGTGAGCCGGGTTATCGCCCCGGTACTCTTCGAGCCGTATCAGCATGCTAAACATGCCGGACAGCCGATAAACATCGCGATTGATCGTCGCTGCGCTAATCCCATCGGCCAGGCGCTTGCTGCGATACTCCATTAACATGCGCTTAGTCAGTTTGTTGGCTGGAATATCCCCGATGCCTGCAATGGTTTTCCGCAGCTGTCGGCGTTCCGTCTCACCGTTTTTGTGATTCTGTCCGTGGTATAACCACCAGTCGCCGAGCAGCTCACTAAGCGCTCGCCGGTCCTGTTTTCCCGTCCCTTCTTTGCCGAATGAGTTTGCGAGCGTATAACGCTCAAACGCCACCGCATCGGCTTTCCTGTCAAATATCCGGCGCAGTCTCGTTCCGTTACTGCCCCGCGGTCTTATATCCAGTTCATAGCGTCCGTCGTCGAGTTTCTTAATGCTCATAAGAAAGCCCTCTGACGTATTGACCAGCGTTAATCCATAACTGGTCCATGTACTCAAAATAAATGTCTAACCAATTCTCCCGCGTTAACGGGCTGATTCTGTTGCGTTTTGACCAGTGTGCACAATGGCCGGCTCGACTTGCCCAGCCTCTGGCGCCGTTTTATCGGTCATTAGCCAGAGTGTGTATTTTTCAAACTGTGGTGTGTTTGTGACCTGCATTACCACCGTTATGCCGGGATCCTGATGCCCTCCTTCATAGTTCTTCACTGTTCCTAATGCTATCCCACTGATTTCGCAAAATTTAGCCTGGGTCAGCCCTTCAGCCTTTCGGATGGCTCGCAGTTTTTTACCAAGATTCATTTGACATGGTCCTGATCTAATGACTATATTCACCTCGAAAGGTCATTGATTCAGAACCTTTCTCGGCACATAAAACCCCTTGCGAACGGTGCCAAGCGTTTAGGAAGGGGTTCGACGCCAGATCGTAGCACACAAAGTTAATTTTTAACGTTATGAGGTGTAGGCATACAAAGTGGAGGGTTATAAACGTGAACCAAGACGCATTACTCGTTACAGGACTGCATCCAGTCCATGCGGTAACCATGAGCCAGTTCGCTGGCCTTATCGGTAAACCTGAGAGCGCAATCCAGGAAATGGTTAAGCAGCACAAGCTACCGGTGGTTGAGCTGCGTGACCCAAAGAAACCCAATTCCCGCGCGGAAAAATGGGTTTATCTGCCGGAGTTTAACCGCGCAATGCATGAGGCTTACCAAAACCGACCCAAAGAGCAACGCGACGCATGGCTGCTCTGGCTGGGTCTCTGAGGGGAGGGGTCAGTATGAACAACCCGGCATTAATCGAAGTATCGCCAGGCGTATGGCGTTATGGCCAATTCACGATAATGAAGGTCCCCGCTAGATCTAGCGGCAGACGTCTGAATCTGGCTTGTTATGAAGTTTGTCTCGGAGAGAACCGGCAATATTTTGGAAATTTTCGGGCGCTGGCCGAGGCTTGCGATTACATCAATTCGCTTTATGGCCTGCAGAAAGAGGAACCGGAAATCTCGAGAGCGTTTATTGCTGCGGCAAACGCTGTTTTGTATATGTATGCAAAGCGGCAGAGCTTACGTAATGCGCCGGCAAATTCTCCCGCAGAAATTAATTGCGGATATAACCAGCTTTTTAGCCTGGCAGATGTTGCCGCGTATGCCGGAGCGCGCGAGTCGGAGCTAATTCGTGCGGCGGCGGAATATTGGAAACGCTCCGAAGTGGCACCGGATTTTTTTAATTGAGGTTATTAATGGATGAGCCGGAAATTAAAAAAAGATATGGCGGATTGCCTTATGAAAATTATTTATGCGCAGCAGTTTAATAAAGCGCTTGAGGACTATCATTTTAATAGTGAGTTTTCAGGCGATAACACAATGCCGTTTAAAGTCTTATCAATGGCCGCGCATCATTTATATGGCTGGTTTTTCTGTACTGGAGACACGCAAGCCGCCGCGGAAATGGCGCCGCTACTTAATCAGCTGCGCCGCAATGAAGTGCCGCGGCCATTCAATCTCGAGCAATGCGAGGTTTGATGATGAGAGCTAAAGAGTTCGGAGCGCCGACGGCGGAGCAGGTCGCCATCGGGCAGAAACATTTAAAACACATCCGAGAGTCATTTGATTTTCTCTCGGACAAATTCACGCATTACGTGATTTATTTTAATTCTCTGTCGTCAAGATATCGCGGGTTGATTTATTTTACCGCAGGCATTAAGCGCGAGCGACATAGCATTAATTTTCGCGATCTAACTGGCGCCGAGCAAGAGGCGGTAATGAAAGCAATGGACGAACTTGTCAGTCTCATTAATTCATTTCGCCATTTAGTCAATAAACATTAATTAACCAGCGAGATTTTTAAGGCGCTTTACTGCGTCGGGATTCGCTTTATCTAAAGTGAGGCTTTTATGTGTCATAAAAAAGAAATAATCCCGTCGGAAATACACAATATTCGACGAGATGCGAACACGGGGTGCCGATCATGAATGAGACGCTCGGCACTGTAATCTCGGTAGCGGTGGGGTTTGTTCTGGCCCTGTTGGTGATTAACGCACTGTTTCTGGTATACGCCGCGGTGCGGCTTGCGTGGTATCACTACCGGCTCAACCAGCTGCGCCGGGCTGGCTATATGCTGTTTATGCGCCAGCCGCCGCTATTCGAAGTTTTGCTCAGGTTCCGCACCTGGGATATTTACCGCCTGGTCGACTTCCCGCCGCATTATGTTGAGTACGGGCGGCGCTGTGGCAAAAACACCGCCGCGGAGCACTGGCGCAATGGCCGGTAAACCACACGGCACGCGCGGCCGCTATGAGCCGACGCCTCCACCGCCATACCCCGGCGGGCCAGACCCTGCCGGGGTTTATCGCTGGCCGCAGCCTGAGCAACTACCGCCACCGATAGCACCAGCGCCGATATCGCAGGTCGTTAAACAGTACCGGCGCGGTCGTATGCCACCGGCGCCGGAGCTGGTACCGCCGGCGCAGCCGCCGGTCGCGCAATTCATTGAGCTATACCGCCGTGAGCAGCAGCGTGCTGAGCTGGCCACTATGCCGGCAGATGAGTCTCGCGCCGCATTCCTGCGCCGGCTGCTCGATGCCGCCGGGGACCGCTACTGGAAAAACGAGATCGCCATCGGTGACGCACTGCTCGCTCGTGAGCTCGAGCGGCACGACCCGGCGCTGGTCACTCTGGCCAACCTCAACGCCCGGCCAAAATTTATTAGACAGCCGCTGCTGTATCGCCTGCAGTTAATACGCGAGCAGGGCGACCCGGAGCGCACGAGTACATTTTTATCAGAGCACGTCGAGACTGTACTCGCCCGCCTCGACGCCGTTATAAAACGGCAATTAACCATTCCCTACCGGCAGTTTGCTGGCCGCGAGCGTCTCGACGACCTCCTGCGCCTGCCGCAGCTCGGCCGACGCTCAGTTAAAACGCTGGCCACGATGCTGGCGGCGCATATGAATGACATTTTTGTCCGATTGTATGCTGCGGTCGGCGGTGAACCGACGCCGCTCGAACTGCTGCAGCTCTATAACCAGATGGGCCGTGAGGTGTTAAAGGTTTCTGTCACGCCACCGTATTGGGATGCGTTGAGCATGGAGCGCCGTAAGCGCGGCACTTTCCCGATCGACAAAATCCCCGGGGCGCTCTCTCGTCTGATTTGTGCGTCGTGGTGGCAGGGTAAACTCTGGCACCTGCGCAGCATCTGGCGAGAGGAGCAGCTGCGCGCCGTTTGCCTGGTTAACCGCATTGTGTCGGAGTTCGTCAGTCATGACGCACTAATCGAGCGCCGGGAGCAGCGCCGCAAAAATCTGGATTACATTAGCGCAAACGAGCTCGTTAACGATGAGGGCGTTACTCTTAATATGGAGGACGTCTACTACGCCAGCGTCTCTAATCCGGTTATCAGGCGCATCGAAATGATGGCCACGGTTAAAGGGCTTTCGCTCGTTGCCGAGCAGCGCGGCGATTGCGCGGTGTACTGCACAATCACCACCCCGTCGAAATATCACGCCAGCACCTCGGACGGCCGGCCTAATCCGAAATGGTCTGGCGCCACGGTGCGCGAGAGCAGCGACTATCTGGTCGATATGTTCGCTAGCGTGCGCAAGAGCCTACATCGTAAGGGGTTGCGCTGGTATGGCGTGCGCGTCGCCGAACCGCACCACGACGGTACCGTGCACTGGCACCTGGTCATATTTATGCGCAAGCGCGACCGCCGGCGCATTACGGCCGAGCTGCGGAAATTTGCGATCAGGGAGGACCGCGCCGAGCTCGGAAATAATACAAAACCCCGCTTTGACTGCGGCCTCATTGACCCTCGCAAGGGCTCGCCGGTGAGTTATATCGCCGCATATATAGGCAAAAATCTGGATGATGGGCCGCTGCGCGGGAAAAAAGACGCCAGCGGCAAGCCCATGAAAAGCGACGAGGCCGACCGGCCGATCGCGGACACCGTCGAGAATGCCGTCGCCTGGTCGTCATTGCACCGCGTGCGACAATTCCAATTTTTCGGCATCCCGAGCCGGCAGGCGTACCGTGAGCTCAGGCTGCTGGCCACTCAACTGCAGCGCACGCTCAAACCCAAGCGAGGCGCGCCACTGCTGGCTAACCCTGAGCTTGACGCCGTACTCGCTGCAGCCGACGTCGGCTGCATCGCCACGTACATTACAAAACAGGGCGGCGTGATGACGCCCCGGGATCGTCATTTGGTGCGCACTGCCTATACCCTCGCCGACCAGCTCAACGACTACGGCGAGCAGGGCGTGCGGATTTTTGGTGTCTGGTCGCCGAAATATGGCCGCGACTCACGTATCTGCACGCACGCAGATAACTGGCGCCTGCAGCGGAAAAAAGCGCAGCCGGCCGATGCCTGCAGCGGTCCGGGTTTTGACGTTGACCCTTCCCGGGGCGGTCCTTCCGCCCCTTGGACCTGTGGCAATAACTGTCCCCCCGGCGAAAAAACAACCACAAAAAATGCAGAATTCGAACCGATAACCGACGAACAAATCCGCAATCCGGCACTTTTAACGCGGCCGCAGCGGTACGCACTGCTGCGACGGTTGCGTGCCGGTATGGAAAAACCACGTAAACCACCGCAACGGGTACCCCCGCCGACCCCGGACAGCGCTGATTTTGTCCGTAACGCACTCGGCGCGATGGGTATCACGGCCGATGATGGCCAGATTGCGGCTATTTTGCGCGGCGCGGCGCTCTGGCTGGACGGTGACGTCGTGCAGCTGCGCCGCGGCGTGCTCGATGTCCGGCCAGAGCGGCTGTATTGTCGCGCCTGCTGCCGGGAAATTAACGCACAAAACCCGGTTATATCTACTGGCTGCGCTGCTTGTGAGGGCGACGCTTAATGGGTGCGTAATTGCAAGTGACTTGACTACCCGTTTTCATTTTACTTAACCATATCCAATAAAAAATGGTTACTGACGTTAGGTTGAAAGACATGGTATCGTCCGACTGGCAGCTGAGTGCCAGAAGTGGTCGTTAATAGTAAGAAAGTGTAGGCTCGCAAAAAGTGGCTACTTTTTTACATTGGAATAGGGTCTGTAGCTGCGATCCAGTCCGGCGGAATTTCCATTTTTCTGCCAGATTTATATGTGCCTTCCATTAAAAGATTTAATTGTTTTTTGTGCTGTTTTATTGCCCATGTCAAGCTCTGGAACTCAAATGCAATTCGTAAAAATGATTGCGTTGATACCCTCAACCCACCATCCAATATATTTCCTGTTGCTGAAACTTGAGCATACCAATGCTCATCTTGTAAGAAAGTGATATGTAGACCATTTCTCTTAAATCTTCTCTTTATGACTTGCAAATCAAGAAGAACTAAAATGATTAAATTTCCATTTGTGAAGTTATATATATGTTCGGGGTTTAAAGAAAGTTGGAACGGTGTATAGGGGTGCCAATTCATTTCTCTTTTGTAGTCGTTCAAATTGAGCATATGAATATACTTTCCAGGTATCTGGTCAAAAATATTTTTCTTGAGTTTTGTTATCGCTAGATAGTGAATTCCTCTCTCTGGTGAGACATGGCTAATGCCTTCTTCATAGGACTTACTTATACAATCATTAATAGCATGCAAGTGATACTGTTCTTTTCCTATGTGTTCGCGTCTTATTACAGGCCCTACACCTCGGAAGTTATCAGCCTCATCTTTTATTAAAAAGCTATTTAGCTCATCTATGTTTCTGAGTTGTTTTTCCCCTCTTTTATTCAGTTTGCCTGATGTTTTCACTTCAATAGGATAGGGATCATTATGACCTAGTAGGCATACATCGCCATGCCTTAGCGTATTTGTAAGATCGCAAAGCACTGCAGGCACATTTTTTTGAGCTGCTTTTTTTAGAAGCATTATTTCGGATTTTATGCCTTCTTTTCCAGAAATGAATCCGGCAGTTTCCTTTACATGATAATTTTCATTATAAAGAAAGTGTTTTATTGAATATTTATCACAAAAATGGAATGCAATGCTATCTCCATACATTTTCCATATATAGATGATATATCTATAGCTCTCTATTTTTTCTTCAAATTTACTTATAAGAGATGCTATTTCTTTTGACCGTTCTTTGGTTGGCCTATCATTTGCTTTTTCAAGACGTAAATTTTGAATTATTCCTTTTGTGCGAATGATTGATTTCTCTGCCTCTTTAATTTTCTTTAAAAGCAGTAGTTGAAAGTCTACGATTGCTCCTGTCGACAATTTTTTTTGTGTCTTAATAATGTGAAGCATCATCGTCAATTGTTCAAGACTCTTCTTATACCTGGCAACCATTGATTAGCCCCTCCAAAAAAAACACTGTAAAATATGTCATGAACTTAGCACAAAATTCAGCAGTCTTGCGACAGGTTTTCATAGTCTCACAACATGCATCGAAATCTCGCAGCCATCTAAAGCTCCGCTCGTCTATCAAGTCATTTTGATACTTTTTAACCGAGATCGAAATATTCGCTCGATACTATTTAACGCGGGCCGGTGCGAAAACTGGCTTTTTGCGCCGGCCAGGGTTGAACAACGAGCCTCGCGAGGCGTTAGTGCCATAAAAAACCCCGCTTTCGCGGGGTTTCTGTTTCAGCCTGCAGGCTGCAGCAGCTCGAGCAGCAGCTGCCGCTCCTCGGGTTTGAGTCGCTCGACAATCCCCTGCAGCAGTCCGCTGTTATCCAGCCCGCTGGGGGTAATGTCATGTTCGCGGCTCATACTCCATGCCGAGGTTCGGCTGCATTCCACGTTTGTGCACGTGTAATAACAGGTCGCAAATTCGCCGCGCTTCTGCCAGTTAGTTTTGCGGTTGTGCATCCGGGCGCCGCACGCGCTGCAGGTAACAATAATAACGGCCATTGACCAGCCTCCGGGGTTGCGGGATTGGCCAGATTTTAGCACTTTATGCCGCCTTTTACTCATAAAGCCCCCGATTCACCAGGTGTAATTACAACCTCATTCTGCGGCCGCTCAGTTTTTGGCGGATTATGGCCGTCAAGGCCGTTAAATTTCAGTTTCAACCGCGGCGGGATTTCATCATCTTGATCCACCATGCTGGCGAGCATCCTCTGCACCGGGATAACTTCATCGAGGCGGTAGGTCTCGCGCGCCGTTTCCGGGTTCGGCAGGCCGGCGGTATTCTGCGGAATAATCCCGGCGAGCCCGGCCGGGAACCGGTGAGCCGTGAGCACGTCCTGCGCGCTGATGTTTTTAATATTGCTGAACTCGTCTTTAACGCCGGCATCGCCAATGGGGATAAACTGGACCCCTTTTTCGCCGCCATCGGCGATGTTGATATACATCATTTTAAAATTGCCGACCCCTTTCGATTGCTCGATTTTTTCTGCAATGTCGTCCTCCATCTCATCCGTAAGATTCGGATCGGTGGTGTAGACAATCCCGCCAGTGTGGGCGCCGTTGTGGTAGTAGCGCCGGCGAAATATCGTCGCCTCGGTATTGAGTAACGCGCTATGCATGCCGCCGATATAGTCAGGCAGGCCATAAACCTGCTGTTGCGGATCGTACTGGCGCGAAAACAGCACATCACGAGCTGGATAAATCAGCGCCGGCCCTTTCTGCAATACCGCAAAATCACCATCTTTACGCCGACGCACATACATGCCCGGCAGCGGTACCAGGTCGACCACGTCGCGCCAGCCGTTGCGTACTTTGAGCAGCGCTACATCGCCAAACATGAACCAGTCCGACGCCGCCTGTCGTAACTCCATTAGGCTGAGACCGCCGCCCAGATAGTCGGACAGAACCATATTCCCGCGGGCGTAGAGTATCGAGCCGTGCGCCGCGCACATGTTGGCCAACTGCGCCAGCGCGAGCCGGTCTATCGGCTGGCGCCAGTAGTTCGCGGCCTCGTCGAACCATATTTCGTGATATTGCGTGCCCTGCGTAAGTACCGGCATTGGTGTGTCGGTGGTCACAATACTGAATTTTCGGCCGGACCTTGCCGGCGCGGCCGGCTGCGTCTGCGGCCGCTTTTTGTAGCGCTGTTTCCTGCTCATTGATTTTACCTGTCAGACGTCGCGCCCAGCCCGATTTGCGCTTGCGCTCGTTGTTGAGGGGTTCGCAGATAACTGCGTGTGAGATGGCGAAAAACTTGTCGGCGTGGCCGGTTTCGGCGCTGCGATCGGCGACGAACGTCATCGAGCCGCCGCTATTGGTTGTTGTGTGGCGTATGGCCATAAAGCTGGCAGCGATGCCGCGGTCCTCTGAATCCCACGCGAGCCGCTTGTGCTCGACGAGGTCCACCATTTTGAGGACCAAGTCATTTTTTGATTTGACGCTGTAATGAATGGCCACGGCCTGCCGGCGGGCAAATTCCTGGACCATTTCAAACACTGGCCCCCCGATGCCGGTCACATCGACGCCGATGTGCGTTATCCGGTACCGCTCGAAATATTCTTTTATCCGCTCGACCTGCCATTTCCAGTTAAACCCGTGCCACGTGTCGACGCGCAGCACGCGGAATGGCTCGCCGTCGGCCTGCGGCGGCGCCACGATGACAAAACAGGCTGTATCGCCACTGCGGGCGGGGTCATAGCCCGCCCATACCTCGCGCTGGCCAAATGGCCGGATTGCGTCGGGGTCGTGATCCTGCCATGTGCTGACGCTGGCGAGGCAGCGCTCGACCTGGGCGAAACTGAACACGGCGTCGCCGGCGTCGACAAACTCGCACATATAAAGCTGTTTAAAGGCGCTGGCGCTGTTCTCCTCCTGGATTTCCTCTATATTGATAAGCACGAGCGTGGGGTCGCCGGCTGCGGCCGCGGCGGCTTCCATATCCCGGACCGCCTCCTCGACGGTCGTAATAAGTCGCCAGTGGTTGTCGGGGCACATGACCCCGCTCTGCATATCGGTAAACGATGGAAATGCCACGTTTTCGCGTTTAGCTGAGCCTTTGCGCCACTCGTCGCCAGTCCAGAACGGGTAAGCCTGGTGCGTTTTCGCTGACGGGGTCGAGATATAGGTCCGGCGCAGGTAGGTATGCGTAGCGATAGCGCCGGCGACTTTTTTCAATTCGCGGAAATTCCGCTGCCAGAGAAATTCGTCGATATAAATATTCGCGCAAAAACCCTGGGCGGTGCTTGAGTTGGTCGACAGGAAATGCAGCTCGGCGCCGTTGCTTAAAATGATGGGGTCGCCGGTCAGTTCGAGGCCGAAAAGTTGCTGCGCAAATTTGACGATATAGCGCCGAAAAATCAGCGACTGCGGCCGGCTGGCAGACAAAAATGCCTGATTATTGCCGGTGAGAATGGCGTCCTCGAGCGCTTCAAACGCAGCATACCAGGTGGCACCAATCTGGCGCGACTTAAGCCAAATCCGGTTACGGTGGTGTTTTGCGTCGCGTAGTTTCTTCTGATAACCGAACAACCCGTCGACGAATTTCTGCAAATCCTCCCGACTGATACTGTCGATATTATTGCGTTTACGTCGCCCGCGGCGCTGCGGGGTCTCCTGACCCTCACCGGCTGGTGCGCCTCCACCCTCGCGATCGGCGCTGCGTTCGGTGCCGGCAGTGGCGCCGGTACCGCCGCCGAGCTCGAGCTGCCGCATTTTTTCGGCATGTTTATGCCGGCTGGAAATGAGCCGCACGTGCATATCGATATATTTATCGAGCTCGCGCAGCTCGGCCTCGGTTTTATTTTCCCTGTCAACCAGCGCCGCCGCCCGGCGGTTTATAATCTCCTCGAGCCCCTCCTCGCTAAGCAATTCCCGCCATTTATATTTTTCCGCCCATGAATAAACCACCCGCACAGAGTTGAGTTTTAACTCCTCGGCGATTTCTTTCGGGGTCCATCGCTTGAGGTAAAACGACCGTGCGAGTTTTATTGTTTCTTCTGAATAGCGGGATTTTCTTTTCATTGGCCCATTATCGTTATTTATTCAGGGACAAATGAGGGGTAAATATCTGGTTAATTCTAAAAGAGTCCGTATTACGAATTAACTGGAAACAAACCCGATGCCCGTTAATTACTAATCGCTGATACTGGCGGCATCGTATTAATTACGGAAAGCATCACAATGGCACGCTCTCATTTAATGACAGACTGGATATGTATTGCCACGGAAGGGGAAACGGTTGACGGCCGTAATTTAGAGGCGCAATGGCTCATTGATATGGCAGAAGCCTACGACGCTGAGGGTATTTATACAGCACTGCTGTGGCCGGAGCACGAAAGATGGTGGGGTAGTTGCGGCGAAGTGCTGGCGCTCAAGTGTGAGCAGGTCGATGGCCAAACAAAGCTATACGCTCGCCTGCGCCCTGAGCAGGAATTACTTTACGCGAACCAGCGCGGACAACTGCTGTTTTGCAGCATCGAACCGACACCGACGCTCAATTTTCGCGGCAGCGGCAAGCCCTATCTAGAGGGGCTGGGAGTGACTAACCAGCCAGCCAGCGTCGGCCTTGATCGTATGCGCTTTAACGCTAAAGAAACCGGCGCCATTTACGGCGCATTCGAGCCGCTGGTATTTCGCGACGTGGCAGAAATTGACGAGGACGATATGAGCAATAAAAGCACATCACCCAAAAAAACGTTATTCCGCAGCCTGTTTAATATTCCTGACCCGGAAAGTAAAAAAACGGAAGGTAAACCGGTGGAAAAACCTAAAAAAAGCATGTTTAGCAAGAGTATGAAATTTTCAGAAGAGCAAATCGAATCACTGGTCGAGGTGGTGGAAGAGCTGGTCGAAGAAAACGAAACGCTTGCCGAAGCGCTGGAAGAAATTAAAGAAAAGCTCGATGAGGTTGCCGAGAAAGTCGACGCGGTAGAGGGCGAGGTGAGCAGCGATGAATATAAAAATATGCGTAGTCAAATTAAAGATGTTAACGCCAAATTCGCTAAGCTCGACAACGTTACCACAAACTTGCCAGACAATAACCCCGGCGATAAAGGCCCCAAAAAATACGCTTTCTGAAATTAGGCTAATTGACCAGCGAAATAAAGCGCCGGGGCCATTTTGCGGCCTGCGCCTCGATAAAGTGAGAAAAAATTATGACCGTTAATATTAATCGCATGTACGAGTTAACGTCGGCCTACTGCCGGCACGTCGCGCAGGCAACCGGCGGCGACCTGTCAAAGCTACCGCTGACAAATACCGGCGTTGGCCTGTTTTCCATTAGTCCGCCGCAGGAAACGGCGCTGCGTCTGGCATTAATGGAAGCCAACTGGTTTTTGCCGTTGATCCACGTGCGCGAAACTGCGCAGATTCGCGGGCAGGTGATTGACGTCGGTAATCCGGGTTTATTCACTGGCCGTAAGCAGGGCCGATATACCAAGGACGTCGGCGTCAGTGGTAACACCTACCAGCTGTATAAAACTGACAGCTGCGCCCGCCTGCCATGGGAAATGCTCGCCGACTGGATACATTCAGGTACGACAGACGAGGAGTTTATCGCCCTGGTCGCTGAGTTCACTATCCGCTCATACGCTAACGATATCGTGCGCATCGGGTTTAACGGCACGCATGTGGCGCCGGTGACTGACGAAGACAACTACCCGAACGGCGAGGACGTTAACATCGGCTGGCACCAGATAGCGAAAAATTTCGACACGCTGCACGCCAACCCGGCCACGCCTGACGAGGACCGCATCCCGGGCTTTACTCCTCGCGTGCTCAATCCCGGACCCATTACGCTGGGGCCTACCGGCGACGTTAAGACCCTCGACGCGCTGGCCTCGCTGCTGATTTCTACGACTATTCCTGCGCAGTTCCAGAGCGACCCCAGCATCGTTTTGCTGGTCGGGCATGACCTCGTCGCCGCCGAGCAGTTCCGACTGTTCCAGGAAGCAGGAAAACCGACGGAAAACATCGCCGCGCAGATGCTGGCAAACACCGTCGCCGGTCGTCGCGTTCACGTTGCGCCGTTCCTGCCTGGTAAACGTATTGCCGCCACCACGCTGCAAAACCTGCAGGTGCTGACGCAACGCGGTACGCAGCAGCGCCGCGCTGAACACGTGCAGGACCGCGAGGGATTCGAGAATGCCTGGTGGCGCATGCAGGGTTATGCCCTGGGTCATCCGATGATGTATGGCGCGTTCGACGACGACGTTATCGAAATCGAGGACGAGGACGTTATCAAGGACGCCCTCGGTGGCTGATGCCGCCGGCGTGGCCGGGAGGCTGCGCCGATGTGATACACGAGTTTAAGGGGTGATTTTATGGCGTTTAACGCGCTCAGCTTCCGCCGGCAAATGCTCAACCACGCAGAGAAAAACCGGCCCGGCCGCAGTGACGCGGCCCCGACTCATGAGGTCAGCGATAGCCTGCATTTGCAGCTGCTGGCGCTCGACCGTGACCTGCAGCGGTTACGCGACTTGCCGCAGATAAAACAGCGCGTCGATCTTAAACGCGACGAGCTGCTGCCGAAATGGGCGCCCTATGTCGAGCGGTACCTGAGCGCCGGCGAGGTTTACCCCTACGCCGTTTTCGGCTGGTGCGTTATCTGGCTGTTTGACGTGGGTGAGCTCGAGCGGGCGCTCGACTGGGCCAACATTGCTATCGCGCAGGACCAGCCGACCCCGGAGCGCCTGCGGTCCCGCTTCCCGGCATTCGTTGCCGACCAGATTCTCGCCTGGGCAGAGCTGCAGGCCGAGTCTGGCCACGCCATCGAGCCGTATTTTTCGCGGGTATTTAAACACGTGCGTGAGGACTGGCGACTGCACGAAAAGCACACGGCCAAATTTTATAAATTCGCCGGCGAGCTGCTGCTGCGTGACCAGACCGGGACGCCGGCGCCGAGTGTTATCACTGACCGTGAACGGCTCGCGAAATCGCTCGAGCTGCTGCTCGTTGCCGATCGGCTCTGGCCGAAAATTGGCGTTAAATCACGAATTAATCGCGTTGAGGCTCGCCTGCGCCAGCTCGAGAAAGAGCAGCAGCAGGCTGACAGCGACGCATAGTTTTAGCTGGCAACTGGCCAGCTTTACCGGCACCCGGCCAGCCGGGGCGGGCGCAGGTGGAGGCCGCAGCGCGTAAGCGCTGAACCGGGCCGGGGAAACCTGGACAGCCCGCACCCATTCAGGAGGCGATCACGTGTTACGACCGGGCAACAACGGCTATCAGGCCGCGACCCTTCAAAATACGGAATTCTGGCCGGATCTCGAGCTTGAGGACTTCCAGCGCCAGCGCTCGATACCGCCGGATATTAATCACGAGACGGTCGCCGGCGCCCTGCTCACTGCAGTGAGTGAGATTAACGCCAGCCTGCTGACATTTGTCAGCAAACAGCAGCGTGCGGGGTATTTGACGGCTGCAGCAGTGCCTGGGGCAAAAATTGAAGGGGTGAATGAGCTCACCGCACTGTATATCCGGGCGGTGCACGCCCGGGCAAAGGCCGACCTGATGGGCGAATTTGCGGCAATCAGCCGGCAAAAAGAAAACACCAATCAGGACGCACCGCAGACAAAGGCGTCGTTACTTGCCGAGGCTGCGGTCGCTATACGTCGAATTAAAGGGCTTAAGCGCGTGGGGGTTCACCTGATATGAAAACGCAGCTCGATGCACTGTTCGGATTTGTTACCAGCAATCTGCCGGCGCGCCTGCAGGATACGTCGGGCTTTGATAGCTGGATGGAGAATATCGAGCTCACCGTCGACGAAAAAAACGTCGGCAGGCTGGCGCCGGAGGATGGCGGGGGGATGCAAAAGCGTATTGCGATTCGACGTTATGACGGCGTTCTCGCATGGGAGCGCTGGCCGTATCGCCAAATCGACCCCGATGTGCTGTTCGCCCTGGTGGGCGCGTGGCTTGGGGAGCACGCCGACGACCTGCGCGAGCGGCTAAACCTCGGTAGCCCTATGCCTGACGTTGAAATCCGCGATAACGAGAGCGCGATCGTAGCAATTTCGGTGCCGCTGGCCGATGAGCTCATTTTAGTGCCGGACCCCGACGGCATTATCCCGCTGCGCGGCCTGCGTTACAGCCTCGCCAGTGCGCAAATACGACCGGCGGAAACGTTCGGGATTGCAGCGCAGCCCAAACGGGAGATTGAGCGATGAATATTTCGCTAACGCTGAACACGCAGCAGTTTAAAGAAATGCGCCGACAGATTGACGCGCTCAACCTGCCGCCGCGAAAACAGGAGCGGCTGCTGTGGCGCATTCTGCAACGTGGCGTTATGCCTGCAGCGCGAGCTCACCAGCGCCGGCAGGAGAGCGCCGACGGGGTGAAATGGCCAGGGAGGGCCAAAGGGGGCAAAAAAAAGATGCTGCGCCAGCTGCCTAAAATGATGGCCATCCGCCAGATGCCGGCGAAATCGTCGGCACTGATTTACCTCAAAGGCAGCAAGCGCGTGCCGCCGGGCGTGGTGGGGGTAGCTCAGCAGGGCGGGCAGACCGTGACGGTAACCGCCAGCCAGGCGAAAGCGCAGAAAAAAGCGCAGGGTATGGCCACGCTCAAACAGGCGCGACGCCTGCGCCAGCTGGGTTATATGCCGTACCCGGTGACCGACCCGCGGGTCGCAAAATTAGACGAGATCCTCGTCAGCCTGACCCGGGACAAGGCCGGGCTGATTATTCGCAACATGGAAGGGCGGGAAGCAAAAAAGACCTGGAAAAACACATTACCGGCGCGTGAGTTTTTGGCGGTGAGTGACGATGAATTTAACAAAATCCTCGCGCGTCAGCTGCAGGCTGTGAATTACGGCCTCGGCGTGCGGGCGCAGGACGTAAAGGGGAAGGTAAAGCGATGACATGGCCAACCGTAGATATTAACCAGATTAACCAGTATCAGGGCGCAATCACTGAAATCGAGCGCACGATGCTGCTCGTCGGTGCTGCCGGCGCCACTGCAGGCGACAAAAATCCGTTAACGGTCGTTAACGCACAGACCGATCTCGACAGCGAGCTCGGGCACGTCTCGCCGGCACTGCTTGAGCAGGTCCGGGCGGCGCAGGTAAACGGCGGGCAGGGTTGGGGTGCCTATGTGCTGGCCATTGACCCGACCACCGCCAAGCCGGCGGAGTGGCCGACCGCTATCGGGCTGGCACTGTCCGACGTGAGCGTCGAGGGGGTGCTCGTCTGCAGCGATGTAGATGACGCAACCACCGGCCGGAAACTAATCAACGACCTGCAGGCGCTGCGGGCATCCCTTATCAGCTCGCTGGGGCGCCGCGTGTGGTTTATCGTCACCGTAGCCGGCGCGGCCGCAAAAGAGCAAACCTGGGCAGATTATCGCGACTGGCTCAACACGCTGCAGAAAGATATTGCCGCAAATGCCGTGATGCTGGTCCCGACCCTGTGGGGTAACGAGGCCGGGGCGCTGGCGGGCAGGCTGTGTAATGCCGCCGTAACCGTTGCCGATAGTCCGATGCGCGTCGCCACCGGCGAGCTGCTCGGGCTTGGTATTGATTCCAGTGATAAGCCGGTCGATGCCGACGGCGTAGAAATTTCTCTCGCCTACCTGCAGGCGTTCCACGACCTGCGCTATAGCGTGCCGGCGTGGCATCCAGACTATGAGGGTGTGTACTGGTCCGATGGCCTGCTGCTCGAGGTTAAGGGCGGCGACTACAGCGTCATAGAGCACCTGCGCGTACTCGATAAAGCCGCTCGCCGGGTCCGGCTGCGGGCTATTCCGAAAATTGCCGACCGGGGGCTCAATAACACCGAGGCCAGCATCGAGCGCCATAAAACCTATTTTGCTGCGCCGCTGCGTGAGATGTCGCGCTCGGTGCAGATTGGCATTACGACATTTCCGGGTGATATCGAGCCTCCACAAGAGGGGGATATCACGATCACCTGGTTAACCCGCGAGCACGTGGTTATCGGTGTGTCAGCGAAGCCATATACCTGCCCGAAAAAAATCACCATCAATATTGCGCTCGACCTGAGCCTGGAGGATTAACCCATGACATCACGCATCGGGGGGATGGATTACGACGTCAGCTTCGGCACTGAGGAGGTGCACGTCGAAAGCTGCACGCTTGATATTACCGATAACACGGCAGTCGCAAAAAACAAGGGGCGCCCGGCTGGCCACGTTAACGGCGATTGTACGGCCGAGGGTGAAATCGAGGTCGATGAGAAAAATTTTAACAAACTAAACGTTGCTGCAGGTGCAGCCGGTGGCTGGCGACGGCTCAGGCCCGGCGACATGCTGTTTTACGCAAACACCGGCGACGAGGTTTCGAAAGTGGAGGCGTTCGGCTGCAAGCTGATTCTCACGTCAATTATCAATATCGACCCAAACGGGGCCGATAAATCGACGAAAAAAATCAAGTTTCTGGTGACCGGCGAGGAGTTTATCAAAATCAACGGCGTGCCGGTGCTGAGCGAGGACGACGTGAGCGGCCTCGCGGGGTAAACATCGTGTTAGGAGCCTGGGCGCTGTTGCTGTTGTTGTTTGGTGTCGGCGCTGCGGTTGAACTGGCGCGCGTTCTGAATAGCGACGAGCAAATCACAATGCGGCTGATTGTCAGCCGGATGCTGGCCGGCGCGGTGACCGCGGTCCTTGCGCTGCTGGCCAAATTTAAACACCCGGATATCGAAGACCTCGCGGTCGTCGGGCTGGGGGCGGCGGTGGCGGTGGTGGGGTATACCGCGCTGCAGCCGGCACTCAAAAAACTGCTTAAAGCGCTGTCGCGCGTCAATCTGAGCGACGACGGCGGGAGAAAGGGCGATGACTAAAGACGAAATTATCGACGAGATCATCCAGCGAGAGGCCGGCTATGTGAATCATCCGGCAGACCGCGGCGGGCCGACAAACTGGGGTATTACCGCAAAAACCGCGCTTGCGCACGGTTACCACGATGTAAAAGCGCTCACGCGTGAGCAGGCCCGGGCGATTTACGAGGCGGATTACTGGTACGGTCCGCGGTTCGACCAGGTGGCCGCAGTAGATGCAGCTATCGCTGATGAGCTGTGCGATACCGGCGTCAATATGGGGCCGGCCGTGGCCAGTAAGTTTCTGCAGCGCTGGCTGTCTGCGCTCAACCTGCAGGGCAAGCTCTATCCCGATCTTGACGCCGACGGGCGCATCGGTCCGCGGACTATCACTGCACTGCAGGCGTATTTAAAACACCGCGGCGCCGACGGGCGCACCGTGATGCTGCGCGGCCTGAATTCCAGCCAGGGCGCCAAGTATCTTGAACTTGCCGAAAGCCGGCCAGCTAACGAGGCGTTCCTCTTTGGCTGGATGCTCAACCGCGTGGGGTGACCTCATGAAACTGTCGCAGATTTTCAGCCTGTGGCCGGCCCTCATGATTGGGCTATTCGTCGGTATGCTGGCCAGCGCACTGCAGGTTAATGCCGTGATTAGCAGCGGACTGCGCGAGGCGCAGGCAATGTCCACCACTGAGCGCACCAATCTGATTAACGATATTTCGACCGCGTCGGCCGAAAAGGTCGCCGGCAGGCTGGAGGAGCTGCACAGCAATGAAATCACCGTCGAAAAACATTTCACAACGGAAATTATTAAACCGGTATTTACCAGCATTTGCGCTACTGATGAGTATGTCCGGTTGTTCAACGAATCCAGCGCCGCGGCCGAGCGAGCCCTATCAGGTCATATTGATGGCCGAATGCCCGGAAACCCTGCCGCGCCTCACCGGTAACACCGGCGCCCATTTTGACGAGGTGTTGCGCCCATTGCGCAGCATGTATACCACCTGCGCCGCGAGGCATAACCAGCTCGTGCGCGAGATTAAACAGAGAGAGAGCATCAAATGAGTGAGCAGAAACCAATTACCCTGACCGTTAACGGCACCGACCTGATTTTTGAACCGAACCGCGTCGCGTACAACCAGTTATTAAACTCGCTGGAAGTCAAAAACAAAACCGGCGCCGTGCGCGATTACCTGCTGAAAATCGTCAGCCCGGAAAGCCGCAGCGCCCTGCTGGAGCTGCTCGACGCAAACCCCAGCGCCGGCATGCAGCTGGCGCCGGTTATCAATGACACATTCGCGCCAGCGCTGGAAATCGAAATAAAAAAATAGACGCTCTACTGGTCAGCATCCGGCGTAACCGGTACGAGCAACTGGTCACCCTGCGCCGGCATTTTCTGCCGGCGCCATCTGACGCCGACGAGCCGGCCGACAGCCTGCTCAATCTCGCCCGGGCGGCGTGGCTGGCAGAGTACCATCACGAGCGCGACGTCAACGCCACCGCAGCGGCGATCGCCTACGCACTCACCGGTAAACGCTGATGAAAGAATTAACATTTGCCCTGAATCTCAAAAACAATCTGAGCAGCCCGCTAGGAAAGGCGCAGGCGTCGATTGAGTCGTTTTCGACCGGTGCCGGCGCAGCGATTAAACGCCTCGCCGGTGGCGCTGCGGGGATATGGGCGACCACAAAATCACTCACCGGCCTGCTGCGGCCGGCCAGTGACGTGCAATCGGCGCTCGATGAGCTGTCAACGCGTAACGTTAGCGAAGATGCGTTAAAAAAAATCTCACTGCAGGCGGCGCAATTCAGCTCTGATTACGGCGTCGCGGCAACTGATTTTATTGGCTCGGTGACGACGATCCGCTCGGCGTTGGCCGGACTGACTGACGACGAGCTGCCGCGCACAGCGTTGGCCGTTAATACGCTGGCCGTCGCGTCAAAAAGCAGCGGCGAGGCTGCAGCGCAATATATTTCGAGTCTGGCGAGCCATTTCGCTGGCGAGGCCAGCCGCATAGGCAATGTGGCATTTGCTGAGAATCTGGCATCAAAAACCGCCTGGCTTGTCCAGAACACCGGGCAGGACATGGCGCAGATACAGCAGCTACTGCAGGGGGCAAAGGGCACCGGCACGGGCTACGGTGTCGGCATGGATGAGCAGCTCGCGGTGCTGGGTAATCTCGGCAACGCCGTGGGTAGTGGTGCTGGTTCGGTTTACGAGGCTTTTCTCAAAAACGCCCGCAGCGGCGCGCAGGCGCTCGGCGTTAGTTTTACCGACGCACAGGGCCGGCTGCTGGCGTTCCCGGACATTCTCGACAGGCTGCAGGCTAAATATGGCGATTCCGTGGCCGGTAATATCCAGCTGCAGGAAAAACTCAACAAGGCGTTTGGCAAGGGCGCGCTGGCACTGGTTAAGACATGGGGCTCGGCCGACAAGCTGCGAAAACAGATCCAAGCCCTGCAGGGCACGCAGGGGCTCGCCGGCGCCACGAGCATGGCCGACAAAATGGCCGATATCTGGGCGCGCCTGAGCGAAACCGGGAAGCGGATAAAAACCGCGTTCGGCAGCGCTTTGCTGCCGGTGTTTGAGCCGCTGATAAACAAAGTTATTGCACTGCAGGCGCAGTTTGCGCGCTGGCTGGAAATGTTCCCGAATATCACCCGCTGGCTCGGTTACGTTGTGATTGGTCTGTCGGCTATGACGGCTATCGCGTCGCTGCTCGCGTTGTGGTCCGGGGTAAAACTGCTCGGCGGTCTGCTGGGGTTAAAGACGGCGCTCGGGCTACTAAATGTCACGCTATGGCCGACCCGCATCGGCCTGCTGGCGCTGGCCATTCAGGCCAAGGCGCTGGCCGTTCAGGCCAAGGCGCTGGCCGTTTGGGCCGGCGTCAGCAAAGTGGCGATCGTCGCGTGGAATATCGTGCTCGGTGCCGGCGCTATCGCAATGAAAACCTATGCGGTGGCCACCGGCGCCGCCGGGGCGGCAATGGCTTTTCTGACGAGCCCCATCACGTTAATCATCGGCGCGCTGGCGCTGGTCGCCGCCGGCGTCTGGTATGTAATCCGCAACTGGGACACGCTCAGTGCTGCCGTAATGAATACCGAAGCATTCCGGGCGCTGGTTACGGTGTTTGAGTGGGTCGGGGGTGTTATCGGTGCCGTGTGGGACGGTATCCGGGCGGGCTGGGATGCGGTTGTCGATTATTTTTCTGTGCGTTCGCCGGTCGAGGTTTTTCGGGATTTTGCCGGGGTAATTCGGGGTGTTTTTAGCAGCCTGTGGGATTACCTGAAATCGTCATTTGGTGGCGTCTACAACTGGATAGCGGAAAAACTCAATAAAATTCCGGGCGTCAATATTGACCTCAAAGGCGGCGGTGAGGCGCCCGGCCCGGCAGCGCCGGCCGGCATGACGCCACCGGCAGCGATCGGGGCGGGGGGCGTTGGCAGAGCTGTGGCCGCTGCCGGCAAGGTCGATAACAGCCGGCATGTGGGGACAGTGAATATTTACCCGCAGAACCAGGAGACTTTCGACTCACTGCTCGAATCAAGGGAGCTCGCCGCCGGATGAATGACGAAAAGCAACTTTATTTCGACCTGAAAATCACCGCCGGCAATTTCACTCTGGACTATGCCGGCGAGCCCGGACTATGCAACAACCGAAACAGCATTGCGCAGGACGTTGTGCACATGATTATCGAGTCGGAGCTCAGTAAAAATTTAGTCGCTGAGCGCAGCCCGACGCTGCGTTACGACATTGCGCAGCAGCTCGAGCAGCTGGTCGAAACGGACGAGCGCCTCGTGCCGGGCACGGCCACAATTGAGGAGACGGGCGCCGGCACCTGGCTGATAACTGCAGACACATGGGAATTTGGGCCGCTGGCCAGCGAGATGACACTATGACGACAAGAAAACCAGACCCCGACTACGAGGCAATTCTCGCCGAGCAGGGCATGCCGGTGACTGAGGAGCAGGTCCGCAACGAGTTTAACGAGATTGTTAAAGATGCCGGTCTCATCACAAACACGTCGAGAATGTCCCCATTCTGGCGGCTCATAACGGCGATTATCACGCGGCCAGTCATCTGGCTTAAAAATGCTCTGGTCGAAACGGTGATGCGCAATGCCTGGCTGGCCACCGCCGGCGGCGTCTTTCTCGACCTGTTCGCCTGGGCGGTTAATCTCGAGCGTAAAGACGCGAGCGCCGCCGAGGGGGTTATTCGGTTCGCCAAATCTGACGCGCAGCGCGAGGTTACCGTGCCGGCGGGAACGATAATCCAGACCGAGAGAATTAACGGCAAAATTCACCAGGTCATTACCACCGGCGATCGGACTATCGCCGCCGGCGTGGCCAGTGCATTGCTGCCGGTGGTGGCCGTTGAGGAGGGCGCCGGCGCTAACCTCGCCCCGGGCTATTACCGCATTCTGCCGGTGGCCGTTGAAGGTATCGTGAGCGCGCAGAACGAGGAGGACTGGCTAACGGTCCCGGGCGCCGATATCGAGGCCGACGACGACCTGCGCGACCGCACCCGCAACCAGTTTAATCTGGTAGGGCAATATCATATCGACGCGGTTTATCGGGGGATGATTGCCGGCATTGCCGGGCTAACAACTGACCGGATTTATTTTGAGCATGACGCCCCGCGCGGACCCGGTACCGCTAACGTTTATTTGCTGCTCGATGCCGGCGTCGCGAGTACGCCATTTATCCAGACTGTGAACAACTATGTCATGACGCAGGGCAACCACGGCCACGGCGACGACGTGTTATGCATCGCCATGCCGGAGACCCGGCATGATATCCGGGCCACGGTGTATCTTTACGCGTCCTCTTTGCTCAATGACGACGAGCAGGCGGAGTTGCTGCGCAACGTTACAAACATGATTCGCTGTGCGTTCCGCGAAAACAGCGACTATCAGGTCGAGAAAACGTGGCCTTATAACCGCTTTTCAATGTCCCGTCTCGGTGAGGAGATTCACCAGTCATTTACTGACGTTGAGTCGGTGGTGTTCTCGACCGGCGATATTCTCAGCGACCTGAACGTGCCCCGGCTGGGCTCTCTGGTGGTGGTCTATGGCTGAGATTAAATTCCCGAACATCACCGAAACCCTGCCGGTGTGGATGAACAAAGGGGAGCCGCTGACGCTGGCGCACGCATCGCGCACTTGGTGGCAACGTGTCGCCAGCTGGCTGGCGTTTCCGCTGGCGCAGATTGACGTCGACACCTGCGACGAGCAACTGCTCGCCCTGCTGGCCTATCAGCGCGATATCGAACGCTTTGAGGGTGAATCTCTCGACCTGCTGCGCCTGCGGGTCAAATACGCGTTTGTTAACGCCCGGGACGCTGGCAGCATCGCCGGCTTTGCCCGGATTTTTGAACGGCTGGAAATTGGCCAGATCCAGCAGCTCGAGCGCCAGCTGCAGTATGAGTGGGACGTGATTTTGATTCGTATCAACGACGCTCAGCTCGCACGCGATAACACGCTTATGATGAAAATTATCAGGCAGTACGGCCGCACCTGCAGGCGCTATTTTTTCGATGTTCTTAACGAAAAAGCGGCTTATATCCACGGAGGATGCTTTGATAATGAGGCGCAATATTGGTCTGCGCGGGCAATTGTTCATCCGACGAGCGTGACGGCAACGCCTGCAACGCTATCACTGGCCCCAGGTGATATCGGCGTCGTGATTGTCGAGGTTCTTCCTGATGACGCTGAGGATCGTAGTTTTACCGTCTATTGTTCAGATGAAAGCAAAGTTTCATTTATTGTTGAAGGTAATCAACTGATTGTAACGGGCAAAGCCCGCGGTCATGCAACAATTATGATTGCAACCAATGACGGCAATTTAACTGCGGTTGTGAATGTTTCTGTGGTGGCGGTAATGAAATTTATTACCCGCATTGACAGTGCAACCCGGCCAATATTCTTTGCTCATATGGGCGAAGATTTCACGGTTGACTATGGCGACGGCATTGACAGCCGGGATTACCGTTTCGATCCTGCCAGTGAAGCTTCAGGTTGGGTTATTCCTACACGTGAATTAGTACAGGGAAAGGAATACACCATCACGGTTAAGAACACGGAGACCGCCTGTCTGCGCAGCCGCTTAGCCAACTATTCTTCGAAACTGAATCCTGTTGTGGAGTTAATTAGCGTTACAGGCGAAAGAGGTAATCTTTCAGGGTTTGCTTTAGATACTACCGGATTAATGGCTATTCGTCCCGGAGCATTTGACGATTTGCCAAACGTGAATAACTGCAAAAATATTTTTACCAACTGCTCGTCGCTTACAGGTATTCCGGCGTCGTTGTTTGATCGGATGAAGGTAGAGGATTTTTCGGACGCATTCAGAGGGTGTACATCACTAACTGAAGTTCCAGCGGGGCTATTTGCAAACCAGTCTGAGGCGATCGACTTCTCATCGGTATTTGCAGGCTGTACCGGCCTGAAAAGTATCGGCAATAGTTTGTTCAATGGCTGTGCATCTGCCGTGAATTTCAATTATGTATTTGATGGTTGCTCGACGCTTGAAAATATCGGCACGGGAATATTTACAGGATGCGCTTCAGCAGGGACATTCTCTTATAGCTTCAGGGCGTGTAAAAATCTTCTTGCCTTGCCTGCTGATATGTTTGCGGATGTTCCGGGCGGTGCATTCACCGGCGTATTCCAGAATTGCGCGGCACTGACAGCAATCCCTGCAAACCTATTCAAAACATGTTCTGAAGCGAATCATTTTGGTGGTGCATTTACTGGCTGCTCGCAGCTTCTTTCTGTTCCTGCCGGCCTGTTTGCAGGTCTGGCGAAAGTCACCTATTTCGGGACAGTCTTTTCTGGTTGCAGTTCACTGAAAACGGTCGGCGCGGGTTTATTTGCCGGGTGTAGCCTGGCGCAGACATTCGCCTCTGCATTTTACAGCTGCCGCTCTCTTGAAACTGTAGCGAAAGATATTTTCAGCGGCTGCGGAGAGGTGACGACCTTTGCCAGTACGTTTTATGGGTGCAGCAGCCTGACGGCGCTCCCGTCCTTTGCTGACTGCGCGAAAGTCACCACTTTCTCATACGCTTTTGCCAACTGCGAATCGCTCACGAAAATTGATGCAGATGCTTTTGCTGAGAAAGAGCTGGTCACGACATTCACATACGCTTTTGTAAACTGTACTTCGCTTGTTTCTGTGGGGAACGGCGCATTTCGGGGATGTAGCGCGTTAACCAGCCTGGGCTATACGTTTTCAGGTTGCCGCGCTCTGGTTTCTCTCGCGGGAGATATGTTTGCCGGTTGCACCAAAGTGACAGCCGTCGATTTCTTATTCGACAAGTGCTCCGCGCTGGTTGAACTGCCAAAAGAGCTATTCAGCGACATGGTGTCCTTGAAAGGCATGGGATCGACTTTCCGGGATTGTACAGCACTCATCTCGCTACCATCCGGCCTGCTTGATGGTTGCATCAATCTCACTTCGTTAACGCTGACATTCTCGGGCTGCACCTCACTGGCGTTATTGCCTGGCGATTTGCTGAAAAACAACATTCTTCTGTCCGGCGCCGGATCGACGTTTTACGGTTGCACCTCACTGGTAAATATTCCGCCGACGCTGTTCGCGTCCTGCTCTCTTATTACCTCGTTTGGCGCCACGTTCCAGAATACCGGCGTGGAGGAAATACCGGAAAACCTGTTCAGCGGCAACCCGCTGGTGACCTCTTACGGCCAGACTTTCAGGGGCTGTAAAAACCTGCGCTCAGTGCCAGCCGGTCTTTTTGCCGCCAGCATAAGTGCCACCGTATTCACGAATGTCTTTTCGGAATGCAGTGCGCTGGAAGTCGTCGGGGCGGGATTACTCAACACCACGGCGGTAACGACGGTGGGTTATCTGTTTGACGGCTGCGCGTCATTACACAGCGACGTTAACACGATATTTAATCTTGCGTGTTACCCGGAGATTGTCACCACAACGGCAATATTCAGGAGCTGCGCATTACTCGCCGGCAAAGGCCTGGTATTTATGGGCAAAGTGCCAAACGTCACCGCGCACTATTACGCGTTTTATGCCTGTACGGGCCTGGACGATTACGACGATTTACCCGGCAACTGGATAACGAACAAATTATGAAAACATTCAATCAGATAAAAACCCTGATCGACTTTTGCCAGACCGATGCATTTTTCCTGGAGCATCTAAACCGGCTCCAGGCCGCTGGCGTAATTTATATTGATGAGAGCGATATTCATGCTGACAGTAAAATGCTGAGCGATGATTTTTATATTCGGTTGGCTGCTGTTTATGGCATTGATGCGTCTACGCAGGAGGTATGAAATGTCACAAACTATCGTTACAAACGCCTTTTCGCATTGGCTTGCCTCGCATCTGGCAGCTGGTACGCCAGCACGCCCGGATAAAATGATTTTTGCATATATCAACGGCCAAAATGCAGCCGCGGAAATAGACCCAAATGAAGGCATGCCATCAGCCGAAGCCATTAAGTACCAAGCGCAAATTACGCATTACGGCGTACTATCAGAAAGAGCATTTGTCAGCTCGGTTATTCTCGACACCACGATCGGCGATTGGGATTATAACTGGATTGGCCTGGTTGATAGTGCAACAAACACGATCGTTATGATTGTTCACTGTGAAGCGCAAAGCAAAATTAAAACAGCTGGCGGTGTGCAGGGAAATACATTAACACGCAATCTTGCTCTTGAATTTTCCGGCGCCGCATCTGCAGCACAAATAACCGTCACCCCGGAAACGTGGCAGATTGACTATAGCGCACGCCTGCAGAGCATGGATGAGGCGCGCAGGCTGGCGTGCGTCGACTATTACGGCCCCGCAGCGTTCGACGGCGACGGATTCGCCGTGTCGGTTGCCGGCGGTGTGGCCACCGTGGCGCCCGGGCTTGGCTATGTAGGCGGATTGCGAGTTTTACTGGCGCAGGAGACAACGGTCTCGGCGGCAAATACGACCATTTGGGTCGATGCGGTCTGGTCCGGCACGATTATCGGCACCTGGTCGCACACGTTTACGATTCGTACCTGCGACAGTCTCGAGGACTACGTCGACACGGCGGGTTATCAGCATTATGTCGCCAGAATAGCCACTATTGCTGGCGGCGTGGTGACTGACAGGCGCGAACCGTTCCCGCTGCAGCGCATCGAGCAGGAGCTCAACGACCTGGATGTCTACGAGAAGACCGAAGCCGACGAGCGGTTTCTGCAGGCTGAAAACAATCTTTCTGATTTAGATGACAAGGGAGAGGCTCGTAAAAATCTCGGGCTTGGTGGTCTTGATGGTGAAGGATTCCGCGCCATTATCGACGCGGTTTTTTGGGTGGGCCGGTCGGTTATTTCGGATAGCGACCCCGGGACGCGTTACACCTGGCAGACGTGGCGTGATCTGAGCGCAGATTATGACGGGCGTGTGTTGCGTATAAGCAATAAGGACCAGGAAACAGGCGGCAGCAATTCGGTAAAAATTGAAGGTGATAACCTTCCACCGCACTGGCACCGCTCAGGTGACAGGTCACCGGGTACGGTTTGGGATCCTAGCGCAACCCATGGAACCGACAACCAGAAGAGCGGGCCGCTAGCCCTTACCGAGGGAACCTATATTGATGCGGGTGGTAAAACAGAATCAACGAATAAACCCGTAGATGTGACGAACGAATATGTAACTGTCAGAGTATGGCGCCGCACTGCGTAGGGGGTTCTATGTGGCAGAAAAAGATACTCACCCCGACCGCTGCAGACGTTATCTGCTCAACTATTGCAATTAGTCCATGGACGCCCGGCGCCGGCCATCGTGAGGATTCCGGGCTATATCTAAGCCCGGAGAACGCCGTCGCGGTCGCCGCATCGAGGCTGACTGGCGCGCCGGCTGTGCTCGATGTTACCTCGCTATTGTTTACAGCGCCGACCGTGGCCACATTCGCCGGCGTGCTGTCGGCTGCGGCTGCAGTTTTCCCACTGCAGCAGATTACTGAGGTGTACCGCCGGGCAAATACTGCGATATCTCTCGCCGAGTCTCGCATGCAAATACCGGCCCGGGCCTGCGGTCTGCCGGCTGCGGCGCCGTTGTCGGTATCCACAATGCGCGCGGCTGCTGCGGCCGGCTCAATTGTTAGCGCCGGCAGCAGCAGCCCGGGAGATATAGCCGCCGCGCTGCAGGCGTTCGGGCAGCAGCGTGCCAGCCTGCTGGCAGCAGCACAGCAGAAGCTGCAGCAGATAGCGGCCGGCAGTGTGGATGTATGGACCGTCTCCACGGTCAAAAACACCGCCGGCGCCGTCAGTGAAATGCGCGATTCCGTACCCAACCCCGACCACGTTTTCGCGCTGTGCGTAGTATTTGCCGGCGCTGATTTGGCCGCATTGCGAGGGATGTTGAAAGATGGCTGATATTGAGCTCGCGCTGAGCGGGCAGGCGATAAACCTCAAAGACCTCGAGGTTACGCTGTCAATGAAAATCGCAGATAAAGACCAGAGCGGCCAGGCATCGAGCGCGGCCAGCTCAGAGCAGGGCGTCAAAGCAAAAGAATTCAGGGTTACCGGGCTGATTGATTACGGTAATGAAGCCCATCTCGCGGAGATTTTCGCGCTTGCCGAGGCAAAAGACGCCGGCGGTAAAAGCGTGAAATATCGCGTAAATCACAATCTCGCCCGGGCGGTTAAATTCCGTGAGGCGGTATTTTCTGGCGAGGTTAGCGCACCAAAAGAAAGCGATCTGATGGCCTACCGTGTCACATTCACGCTGAAAGAATACGTGAGCACTGCAGAGAAAAGGGCGCAAGCCCAGGCTGGCGGCGCGACGCAGGCGCAAGTACAGACCGCGCAAGGGACCAGCGCGGCGAACGATACACCGGTCGAGCTGGGCTGGTTTGAAAAGGTACTGCAGAGGGTTGACCGTGCTATCGGACCCTATGACAGCGAGGGTGACAAATGAAGCCGACCGTAGCGCTACACATCGGGAACTCACCCGCACACGTGGCCGATTACCGCCTGCTGCTTGAGTTGGGGGGATGCGGCCGCGGGTTTATCACTGCTGAATGCGACGCAGACTGCACCGGTCAGCTCGTGCGCCTCAATCTCGGCGTTAACGATACCGTCTATCGCTGGTTTGTGGGTTACGTTGAGCGCTGCGGCCCGGCAGAGAAGGGGTATAAACGGCTTTTTGTGCGCGAGCTGGTCGGCGTGCTGGCAAAAACGTGGCCGGTATCGCTGCAGCACCCGACGCTGCGCGACGTCTGCGCGGCCATCACGGCGCAAACTGATATCGCGTTCGCGCTGCCGGACGCAAATTATGTCGATACAAAAATTCCCCACTTTAAAGCCGCCGGCAGTGGGTACGCGTTGCTCGATAGCCTGGGCGCCGCGTTTTCGATAGCTGATTACTGCTGGTACCAGCTCGCCGACGGTACCGTCTACGCTGGCAGCTATGCCGATTCACGATTCGCCGGCGCGCCGGTGGATATTCCCGAGGATTTTATCAAGGCAGGCAGCAGCGGCAGCGCTATGCAGCTGGCCATTATTCCGGCTATCAGGCCCGGGGTTATCGTCAACGGCCGCAGAATTCACCAGGTCGAGATTGACGGCGCCGATATGTTCCTGCGCTGGCAACCGCTCACTGAAAGCGGCCGGCCGGCGTGGGATTCGCCCGAAAAGCGCCAGATTGACCGGGCTTATCCTGAGCTCGCCGCCGGCCTGCATCTGCCGCGCCGCGCCCGGGTCACCGGCCCGACGGACGTCGCCGCACTGGGGGACCAGGCCGACCCTTTCCGGCCTCGTTATGCGGTTAACCTGCAGCTGCTCGATGCTGACGGAAACGACGCCACGGCGCCGGAGCTCATAGCGGTACCGTTGCCGGTGCCGTTCGCCGGCGCTGAGGGCGGTCTCTATCAGTTCCCGGGCGAGGGTACGCTCGTAGAGGTGGCATTCAGCGACGGCCGGCCAGACCGGCCATTTATCCGACAGACACTGCAGGATGAGCAGCCGCTGCCGGCAATCAAGCCCGGCGAGCAGCTGCAGCAGCAGCGTGCTGGCGTGAGCCAGCGCATCACCACCGCCGGCAGCTGGCAGCGTGAAACCGACCAGGCTATCGAGGAGAGCAGCGGCTCGCGCAGCGTGACCAGCGACCACGAGATCCGCGAGACTGTAACGCGCAGCGTGCTGATAAAATCGACCGACTCGACGACCGTGCTCGGGATGGCCAGCCTGATGGCCGGCGCCGTGCTGCAGCTGGCTGATGGCGATTTTAGTGTCGGCGCCGCAGGCAAATACTCATTGCGCAGCGCTGAACTGCAGCAGGATATTGCCGGCGACGTGGTACTCAATGCGGCCGGGCGACTGCAGGAGCGTATCACCGGCATTCGTTCCAGTATTGCGGCAGCGCAGCAGATACAGGGCGCGACGGTCATAATTGGCGACGGCAAGGTCAATCTGCTGGACTGCCTGACTGATACGCTCGATATTGTGCACGAGCTGGCCAGCCTGACGGCTGCGCACACGCATAGTAATACCGGCGCGCCAACAAATGCCGGCGCCATCGAGAGCAACGCGCAGCGCCCGGTCGCACTGGCTGCAAAATACGGCCCGCTCATCGGCGACAACTAAAAACCCACCCATACATAAACGCCGTCAGCGCTATTTTGAGCCGCTGGCGGTTTTCTTGCTGAATACCTCCAGTTAAACGCCTGCGCGCCTCCTGTGGGCGCTATGCGCGCGCCCTGTCCGCAATCCGGCGTAATTTGACCGCGTAAAAATCCGGCGACGTAAAATTCACACGCCCACCACGCCTGCGCGTTAAACATCTTGATATTTTTTCACTGCCCGGGCCGTGCAAAACCCCCGGCCGGGCCGCGCCACGACTGTGGATCGGCAGACGATCGCATGTTTCAACGTTTGCACGTTTTTTCAGATAGTTGCAGATACGGCGAGGATCAAATGATTTTTTGACTCGCTAATATGCTGATAATGCTGGATAAATAATTTTTACGTGCGATCTGTTTAGGTTATAAAGAGAAGGGTAAAAAATATAATTATTTGAAAAACATAGATATTTAAGAATTTGCTCAATGAAAAGATTACGTATCTCGGTACTGAGATATCAGTCACTTGTTGCATGGATGAGGCCAGCTCTGACGCCGCGTAAACGCCAGATTTTGATATTTACTCGATAACACGCACTCAGATCACTCTAAGCGAAATTTACTTTGATTTCACAAACGATGCCGGGTTGTTTTCCTTTCCTTTTGTCTATATGTTAGTATTGAAAGTGAAGCCATTTAGTGGTATAAGGCGCATCCATTGCGGATGGATAGATATAAATTTCGCTGAACACTTAATGAGTTGTCGGTGGGTCGATAGAAGAACCTGATACCTGTTGACTCAATCCTGTTGCTACGAAGATGATTTATGGAAAATTCTCTGCCATGGAACGGGTTTCAACTGTCTTAAATCAAAATTTATGCCGACAAGGGAGGCTGAACGATGGATGTTAACGCAGTGAATGCTGTGCTTAATTCCCATTGGGATGGTCGCTTGCCTGTGCGACCAGATATGATAGCCCATCAAATGGGAATTCAAGTGATGCCGTTAGTGCCTGATGGTAGCAATGCCAACCAGTCGGGTTCTGCTGAAATTGTTAACGGCCGTTATGTGATTTCTTACAATCCTCAGGATTCGCACAATAGAATCAGGTTTACGCTGGCTCATGAGTTGGGCCACCATGTTTTGGGTCATACCCAACATGGACGGATGTTCAGGGAGTACACTAACCCGGACTGGAACAGCGGAAACTACATTGAGGAGAGAGATGCAAACAGTTTCGCAGCTGAATTGCTTATGCCAAGAGAAGCTATCTCTATGATTATTAATAGAGATAAGATTTACTCAATCCCAGCCTTGGCTAGCCAGTTCGGTGTGTCTGAGGAAGCCATGTACTGGCGAGTTAAGAACCTGGGATACATGAGCTGATAACTGCCATGTAGCATCTGTTTGAAAATCGCTCTAGAATAAAGCCACCCGATTGATTTGGTGGCTTTTTTATGTCTGAAGATAACCCGAATAATAAGCAAGACCCTTCCGCAAACAACCCAGCACCTGAGCCCACATCTCCTTTCAATGGAGACGGATCACAAATACCCTCTGGCAATCCGACGTCTGGACCTGTCGACCCTTCATTTCCGTTAGCGAACCTTCCAGAAAGTAATGCGGTCGTAAAGTACAGAGCAGAAAATCACGAAGATCGCCGCAAAATGCGCAGGTGGCTATTTATGTTCGTTGTGGGTGCCAGTGCTGTGTTTTTGGTGCTCGGTGCTGTGATGTCCTACCGTATTACGTCCAGTATGCTTGAGACCAAGCAGGAGGTAAAAACAGCTATGCTTCAGGTTGTTAATGAATCCTCCCCGAAAAATATTAGTGAGTTTGTTCTGAAGGCTAGACCAGCGCCGCCGGAAAGCCTCTACCATGCCCGCGAAACAGCAAAAGAGCTGAATGCAATGGCGATGGAACAGAGAAACGGATTGATTTCTAAGTTTCTTGAAACAACAAACTGGCTCTCCTTAAGCCCGATGATCACTCTAATTGCCTTTATCCTTGGTGTGGGATTGACACTTGCGATAGCTCTCATGAAAGCCCTGTTCAGGGAGGAGGAGTCAGAAGAAAAAAATAACACCCTTACTCAGATAGCGACCCCTGTCAGCAAGTTAATTGAGTATCTTGTTGATTATTTGCAGAGCAAATTTAAAGGAAAATCATAAAGCCCGCTTTCGCGGGCTTGGTCGACATGGACGCTTTGTGGACGGTTATCGTTAAAAATCCTTTTAAAACAATATTATATATGGTGTAAATTAACACCATCCCTGTCTTCCCCCACATGATGTGGGGGTTTTTTTTGCCCTTTTTTCGGCAAATCAACTTCTTCGCGTATCCCGTGAGCGTCACAAGTTCAGGTTATACTAAGCGCAGTGCAGGAGAAGGAGCCTATATGAATCAATCTTATGGCCGGTTGGTCAGCCGCGCCGCTATCGCCGCGACGGCCATGGCCTCCGCGTTACTTTTGATCAAAATTTTTGCGTGGTGGTATACCGGTTCAGTCAGTATTCTGGCTGCGCTGGTGGATTCGCTGGTGGATATTGCCGCCTCGCTGACCAACCTGCTGGTGGTTCGCTATTCGCTGCAACCTGCTGATGAAGAACATACCTTTGGCCATGGCAAAGCGGAATCGCTGGCGGCGCTGGCGCAAAGCATGTTTATCTCCGGCTCGGCGTTGTTTCTGTTTCTCACCGGCATCCAGCACCTGGTGCGTCCGGAGCCGCTGCAGGCCGCTGGCGTCGGGGTCGTCGTCACGTTGATCGCCCTGTTCAGCACGCTGGCGCTGGTGACCTTCCAGCGCTGGGTGGTGCGAAAAACCCAGAGCCAGGCGGTGCGGGCGGATATGCTTCATTATCAGTCTGATGTTATGATGAACGGCGCTATTCTGGTGGCGCTGGGCCTTTCCTGGTACGGCTGGCATCGCGCCGATGCGTTGTTTGCCTTAGGAATTGGCATCTATATTTTATATAGCGCGCTGCGGATGGGCTATGAGGCGGTTCAGTCACTACTCGACCGCGCCTTGCCTGACGAGGAGCGTCAGGACATTATCACCATCGTGACCGCATGGCCCGGCATCCGCGGGGCGCACGATCTACGAACGCGGCAGTCAGGGCCGACCCGCTTTATTCAGATTCATTTGGAAATGGAAGATAACCTCCCGCTGGTGCAAGCCCACGTGATTGCAGACCAGGTGGAGCAGGCGATTCTGCGCCGTTTCCCGGGTTCCGATGTCATTATCCATCAGGATCCCAGTTCTGTGGTGCCAGCGGCGCAGCAGGGCTTTTTTGAGCGTTAGGTTATAGTCTGTAAACTCGATGTAAAAATGTGGGGCAGATCGGCATTTTTTGTATAAATTACCGCCGTTTGGTCTGACCTGAATCAATTCAGCTTGAGGCGTTTGATATACTATTGTCATTAGCGTCGTGCACTCCTGGTGAGGGAGCGCTTCAGGCAACAGAATTATTTTTTGCTTCCTAAGTTCAGAGGTAGTCATGATTAAGAAAATCGGTGTGTTGACAAGTGGCGGTGATGCGCCGGGCATGAACGCAGCAATTCGTGGCGTTGTGCGCGCGGCATTAACGGAAGGTCTGGAAGTTTTTGGAATCTATGACGGTTACCTCGGATTGTATGAAGACCGTATGGTTCAGCTCGACCGTTACAGCGTTTCCGACATGATCAACCGCGGCGGCACCTTCCTGGGCTCCGCTCGCTTCCCGGAATTCCGCGAAGAACACATTCGCGCTGTGGCTATCGAAAACATGAAGAAGCGCGGCCTGGACGCGCTGGTGGTTATCGGTGGTGACGGGTCCTATATGGGCGCAATGCGCCTGACCGAGATGGGCTTCCCGTGCATCGGCCTGCCTGGCACCATTGACAACGATATCAAAGGCACTGACTACACCATCGGCTTTTTCACCGCCCTGAGCACCGTGGTGGAAGCGATTGACCGCCTGCGCGACACCTCTTCTTCACACCAGCGTATCTCCGTGGTGGAAGTGATGGGCCGTTACTGCGGCGACCTGACCCTGGCGGCGGCGATTGCCGGCGGCTGTGAGTTCATCATGGTGCCGGAAGTGGAATACACCCGTGACGATCTGGTCGCTGAAATCAAAGCTGGTATCGCGAAAGGGAAAAAACACGCTATCGTGGCGATTACCGAGCACATGTGCGACGTTGACGAGCTGGCAAGCTACATCGAGAAAGAAACCGGCCGTGAAACTCGCGCTACCGTTCTTGGCCACATTCAACGCGGCGGTTCCCCGGTTCCTTACGACCGCATCCTGGCTTCCCGCATGGGCGCCTATGCAATTGAGCTGCTGCTGCAAGGCCATGGCGGCCGTTGCGTCGGCATCCAGAACGAGAAGCTGGTGCACCACGACATCATCGATGCCATCGAGAACATGAAGCGTCCGTTCAAGAACGACTGGCTGGATTGCGCGAAGAAACTGTACTAAGTTGCGCGTCGGATAAACAAAAGGCCTTCTCATGGAGAAGGCCTTTTTTATGGCGGAGGGTTTATTCGATATCCAGCGGGTCTTCCGACAGGATCATCCCGGTGTTATCGGCATACAGATGGTCGCCGGAGAAGAAGGTCACCCCGCCGAAATTGACGCGCACGTCGCTTTCGCCGATGCCTTCGCCAGCCGCGCCGACCGGAATAGCCGCCAGCGCCTGGATGCCGATGTCCAGCTCCTCAAGGTCGTCAACCTGGCGCACCGCGCCATAGACCACTAACCCTTCCCATTCATTCTGTACGGCCAGACGCGCCAGGTCGGCGTCAATTAACGCGCGTCGTACTGAGCCGCCGCCGTCGATCAGGAGAATATGACCACGGCCGTTCTGCTCGAGCAGATCATAGAGCAACCCGTTATCCTCGAAACATTTTACCGTAATGATTTGTCCACCAAACGACGACCGTCCTCCAAAGTTAGAGAACAGCGGTTCCACGACGTTGACATCTTCCTGGTAGATGTCACAAAGCTCGGAAGTATCGTATTTCATAGGCTTAACGTTCAGTTGCTGCGAGAGTTTTTAGTATATCCCGCGAATCCCATTGTTGGCAAAATCATCAATTGTTAATTGATATTTGTCAGTTAAGCCATCAGCTTACTGGCAATAATTCCGATGACAAACAGCAGGTTGGTCAGTAAGGCCCCTTTAACCGTCTTTTCGAGCATTGGCCGCATCGCCAGCGGATCGGATTCGCGCAGGACGTAGCGCGCCTGTTTCACCAGCAGCGGGGTGGCGAGAATAAACAGCCAGCCCCAGGCTGAATGCAGCGCCAGCAGGTTAAATAGCGCCAGACACAGCAGGGCGCCGAGCAGCAGGCAGGCATGATAGCGGCGGGCATTGACCGGGCCCAGGCGCACGGCGAGGGTGTTCTTCCCGTTCTGCCGGTCGCTGTCGATATCGCGCAGATTATTGATGTTCAGCACGGCGGTCGCCAGCAGACCGCAGGCTGTCGCCGGCAGAAAAATGGCCGCTTCCACATTATGGGCTTGCAGATACCAGCTGCCGAGGACGCTCAGCCAGCCGAAGAAAACGAGTACTGAGATATCACCCAGACCAATATATCCATAGGGGCGCGTGCCCACCGTGTAGGTGATGGCGGCCACGATAGACAGGCCTCCCAGGGCGAGGAAGCCGATGAAGTCGCCGACGCTCTGCCAGGCGGCGCACAGCAGCGCCAGACCAAACAGACAGATCAGCGCGACGGTGACGATGAGAGCGCGCTTCATCTGCTGGGGGGTAATCACCCCTTTCTGCATGCCGCGCAGCGGCCCGATGCGATCGGGTTTATCGCTCCCTTTGACTGCGTCGCCATAGTCATTCGCCAGGTTAGAAAGAATTTGCAGCAAGCCAGCGGTGATCAGCGCCAGCAGAGCAACCCAGGGATCAAAATGGCCCTGCTGCCAGGCAAGGGTGGTGCCAACAATAATCGCGGCAAACGCCAGCGGTAACGTTTTAGGACGCAGGCTTTCCAGCCACGCCCGAGAACGGCTGATATCAGTCATAGTTATTTTAGCCAATAAAAATGGGGGCTATAGCCCCCATCAACAGTGATGAAAATGCATTGCACCGGATTATAGGATAAAACGGCTCAGATCTTCATCTGCCACCAGAACATCCAGGTGTTTACTCACATATTCGGCATCGATAATGACGGTCTGGCCGTTCATCTCGCTGGCATCATAGGAAATATCTTCCACCAGACGCTCCAGCACGGTATGCAGGCGACGCGCACCGATGTTCTCGGTGGTTTCGTTTACCTGCCACGCGGCCTGGGCGATACGCTTGATACCGTCTTCGGTGAATTCGATATTCACCCCTTCGGTCGCCATCAGCGCTTTGTACTGCACGGTGATGGAGGCATTCGGCTCGGTCAGGATGCGCTCGAAGTCATGGGTGGTCAGCGCTTTCAGCTCAACGCGGATCGGCAGACGCCCCTGCAGCTCAGGGATCAGATCGGACGGACTGGCCACCTGGAACGCGCCGGAGGCGATAAACAGAATGTGGTCGGTCTTAACCATCCCGTGCTTGGTGGAGACGGTGCAGCCTTCAACCAGCGGCAGCAGGTCGCGCTGTACGCCTTCGCGAGACACGTCCGGGCCGGAGGAGTTGCCGCCGCGCTTACAGATTTTGTCGATTTCGTCGATAAAGACGATACCGTGCTGTTCTACAGCGTCGATGGCTTCCTGCTTCAGCTCTTCCGGGTTGACCAGCTTGGCCGCTTCTTCTTCAATCAGCAGCTTCATCGCGTCTTTGATTTTCAGCTTACGCGGTTTCTGCTTCTGACCGCCGAGGTTCTGGAACATGGACTGCAGCTGGCTGGTCATCTCTTCCATGCCCGGAGGGGACATGATTTCAACGCCCATCGGCGCCGCAGCGAGATCGATTTCAATCTCTTTATCGTCCAGCTGGCCTTCACGCAGTTTCTTGCGGAACGCCTGGCGCGCAGCAGAGGGTTCCTGCGGCTGTTCAGCCTGGCCCCAGTTGTTTTTCGCCGGTGGGATCAGCACGTCAAGCACGCGCTCTTCCGCCAGCTCTTCCGCGCGGTAACGGTTTTTATCGATGGACTGCATGCGAACCATTTTGATCGCCGCATCGGTCAGATCGCGGATGATCGAGTCCACTTCTTTACCAACATAGCCCACTTCGGTGAACTTGGTCGCTTCAACTTTAATAAACGGCGCGTTGGCCAGTTTCGCCAGACGACGGGCAATCTCGGTTTTACCGACGCCGGTTGGGCCGATCATCAGAATGTTTTTCGGCGTGACTTCATGACGCAGCTCTTCGTTAAGCTGCATCCGGCGCCAGCGGTTACGCAGGGCGATAGCAACAGAACGCTTGGCGGCGTCCTGGCCGATAATGTGTTTGTCCAGTTCGCTGACAATTTCGCGTGGGGTCATTTCAGACATGGGAGATCCTTACGCTTTAGAAGGTAATTCTTCGATGGTGTGGAAATGGTTGGTATAGATGCAGATATCACCTGCAATATCCAACGCTTTCTCGGCGATGTCGCGCGCGCCCATATCGGTATTTTCCAACAGCGCGCGGGCCGCGGCCTGGGCGTAAGGACCGCCGGAGCCGATAGCAATCAAATCGTTTTCTGGCTGTACCACGTCGCCGTTACCGGTGATGATAAGCGACGCGTTTTCGTCCGCGACGGCCAGCAGCGCTTCCAGCTTGCGCAACATCCGATCGGTTCGCCAGTCTTTGGCCAGCTCAACGGCGGCCTTCACCAGATGGCCCTGGTGCATTTCCAGTTTACGTTCAAACAGTTCGAACAGCGTGAAGGCGTCAGCGGTGCCGCCAGCAAAACCGGCAATCACTTTGTCGTTATACAGACGACGCACTTTCTTCACGTTGCCCTTCATCACGGTGTTGCCCAGCGTGGCCTGGCCATCACCGGCAATAACAACATGGCCGTTACGGCGAACACTTACAATTGTAGTCACGAGCAGACCCCTTGGTTGCAAAAGCGGAACAGGGGCCCCGCGCTGTCCGCGGGGCCGAATGCAATTATAGATGGGGGGGATTTTGAGGGTTTCAACCCCTGGCGGCGAGACGAATGCAGTTCGCGTGTCCGGCCATCTTCAGACGGGTGATCATCTCGTTGGCGCTTTCTTTGCCTTTCAGCGGACCAATGACTACGCGGTTCCAGCCGTTATTAGTGGTGATGTGCGAAGCGAACCCTTCGAAAGCCAGCTGAGCGCGGACGGTTTCGGCCTGCTCGGCGCCTTTAAAGGAGCCACACTGGATCATCCAGCTACGATCGTCTTTCTTCTCGGCGGCTTTCGGCGCTTCCTCCACGCGGGTTACCGGCGCGGCGGCCTGCGTACGTGGCTGCGTGGTATTGGTATGCGCCGGCGTCTGCAGCAGATCCTGGTACGGCTGCTGGTTCGACGCGGTCTGCTTCGGCTGTTGCTGTTGCACCGGCTTCGGCTGCTGGACGCGCGGCTGCTGCTGCACGGCCTGCGGCTGAGTTTGCGCCCACTGCTGCTGTTGCGCCTGCTGTTGCTGCTGTGCTAAACGCTGACGCTGCAACGTCTGCTGGCGCTGTGCCGGGGTTTGTTCGTTCCACGGCACTTCGGTCAGTTGGGTCGGCTGCTGGCGCATATCGGCCTGCATCTGGGCGAGCAGCTGGCGCTGCTCGTCGGTCAGCTGTTCCGGTTTCATCACCTCGCCACCGGCGGTCGGTTCGGTCGGCGCGCGGACGCCAGGCTGGCGGCTTTCCAGCTCTTTGATATAGCGCCAGCGCTCTTCCGGTTTTGGCGGCAAGCCGTTACCGGCGGCCTGGCGATTTTGCATCGCTTCCGCTTCTTCTTTCTTATGGTGCGTAATGAAATAAAGTCCACCGATAAAGGCCACCAGCACCGCCGCCGCGATCGCCACCATAGCCGGTGAAATCGCCGGAAGGCTGCTTTGCTTATTCCTTGAGCTTCGGGTAGTGCTCTTTTTGCGCCGCGAAGAAGCCGGTTGGCTGCGGCGTACATAATCTCGTTGTGCCACTATCGTTTCGCTGTCTTATATTTGTTCGTCAGCCCGCCATGTTACTTAAGCGGCGGGCCTTTGACCAGAAGAGCAGGCCCGAAAGCCTGATGGTTATCGTCTGATTTTTTGTGTACTGCCGCGAACGATCAGTTCGCAATCGAGCAGACGCGAGCCGCTGTTCACATTATGACCCTGCATTTGCTCAAGTAATAGCAGCATTCCTTCACGGCCGATATCAAAACGCGGCTGTGAAACGGTAGTCAACGGCGGATCGCAAAATTCAGACAACGCGATGTTATCGAAGCCGACAATCGACAGGTCGTCCGGCACCTTCAGGCCGCGGCGTTTCGCCAGCGACAAGGCGCCCAGCGCCATCACATCACTATGGCAGAAGACCGCGGTGGGCGGCACCGGCTGTGACAGCAGCTGCTCCAGCGCATTGGCGCCGGCTTCAAAGGTAAAATTGCCGCGAGCGATATAGTGCGGATCGACGGTGATACCGCTGCGGCGCAGCGCCTGCACATAACCCTGCAGGCGATAATGGCACAGCGGCATATCTTCCGGGCCGGCGATACAGCCAATACGCTGGTGTCCCAGCTCATGAAGATAGTTCACCGCGTTAAAGGCCGCCGTCAGGTTATCGATGTGGACGGTGGGTAACTCCAGCTCCGGCGCGAATTCGTTCGACATGACCATCGGCGGCAAATTGCGCTGCTCTTCCACGCTGGCGTCGAACGGCAGGCGCGAGCTGAGCAGCACCATGCCGTCGATCTGCTTGGTGATAATAAGGTCAATAAAGGTTTTTTCTTTCTGGTTCTGGTGGGCGCAATCGCCGATTAACACCAGATAACCGTGCTCGGCGGCCGTGACTTCAATTCCGCGGATGACTTCACTAAAAAAGGGATCGCAGATATCCGGCACGATCACGAGGATCGTCCGCGATTCGTTGCGCTTCATATTTCGCCCGAGCGACTGCGGTAAATAGCCGACTTCCAGCGCCGCCTGCTCGACCCGGTTACGGGTGGCTTGCGACACCTTATCAGGGTTCATCAACGCTCGGGACACGGTTGCCGTGGAAACGTTTGCCTTGAGGGCGACGTCTTTCATGGTGGCGGCAACCACTTGTTTTTTGGGCTTCACCTGGTTTCTCCTCGCTGAATGGCGCTGACATTTCCCTTGCGCGCTAACTGCTGCATCATTTTTATCAGATAGTCGCGGCAGTGAGTTACAGAATTTTCATGAAAAACGTGATGCTTGTTGAATTTTTCGATCCGGCTCGCAAGAGAAGCCTTACCCTTCAATAGGATCGACATCCAGCACCCATTTCACTTTTCTCGCCTCCGGTAGCGTATTGATTAACGCCAGCGTACCGCTAACGATGTGCTGCAGGCGCACCCGCGAAGGGTGCTGCAGTAATATTTGCCAGCGCCAGCGGCCGCCGCGCTTCGGCGCCAGCGCCGGAACCGGACCGAGCACCCACAGTTTATCGTCGGCCAGCGGGCTGGCCTGCAAGAGATTACGTAACTGCTGTAAAAAAAGCGGCGCCTGCTGGTTGTTATGGTCTTCAGCACGTATCAACACGTGACTGGTCCACGGCGGTAGCTGCATCGTCTGGCGTTCGGCCAGCGCCTGCTCGGCAAAGGCGTCGTAGCCTTTATACAGCAGGGTCTGCAGCAGAGGATGCTCCGGATGGTGGGTTTGCAGGATCACTTCGCCCTGTTTTCCTGCCCGGCCCGCTCGTCCGGAGACCTGGGTATAGAGCTGAGCGAAACGCTCTGCGGAGCGGAAATCAGCGGAAAATAGCGCCCCGTCGACGTCCAGCAGGGAGACGAGGGTCACGTCCGGAAAGTGGTGGCCTTTGGCCAGCATTTGGGTGCCGATCAAAATGCGCGCGCCGCCGCGGTGGACTGCGGCGAGATGTTCCTCAAGCGCCCCTTTACGGCTGGTGGTATCGCGGTCGATACGCGAGATAGGCACGCCAGGGAACAGCGGCGTCAGGGACTGCTCCAGTTGCTCGGTGCCGATACCCACCGGCACCAGATGTGTGGAACCGCAGGAAGGGCACTGGCGCGGGATAGGGCGCTGACTGTCGCAATGGTGGCAGCGCAGATGGTGCTGCGCCTGGTGCAACGTATAGTAGCTGTCGCAGCGCGGGCACTCCGCGATCCAGCCGCAGTCGTGGCACAGCAGCGCCGGCGCAAAGCCGCGGCGGTTAAGAAACAGGATCACCTGGTTATCCGCCTGCAGATGCTGGCGCATGCGGTTGATCAGCGCGGGTGACAGACCCGCCTGCAGCACCTGTCCTTTCAGGTCGAGCACGTGCTGCTGGGCTGGACGCGCGTTGCCCGCGCGTTTGCTTAAGGTTAACTGCCGATATTTGCCCTGGCGGACGTTGTGCAGGGTCTCCAGCGCCGGCGTCGCCGAGCCGAGAATAATCGGGATCTGTTCGCTGTGAGCGCGCCATACCGCCAGGTCGCGGGCGTGGTAGCGCCAGCCTTCCTGCTGTTTGTAGGAGCTGTCATGCTCTTCGTCGATGACGATGACGCCGAGATCTTTAAACGGCGTAAACAGCGAGGAGCGAGTGCCTATCACAATGGCCGCTTCGCCGTTTTTCGCCTTCAGCCAGGCCGAGAGACGTTCGCTGTCATTGAGTCCGGAGTGCAGCACTTCCACCGGCGCATTAAAGCGCTGGCGAAAACGGGCGATAGTTTGCGGCGTCAGGCCGATCTCCGGCACCATCACCAGCGCCTGGCGCCCCTGCGCCAGTACATTCTCCAGCACGCTCAAGTAGACTTCCGTTTTCCCTGAGCCTGTGATGCCTGCCAGTAGCCAGGCGGAGAAGCGATCGGCAGCGCTGTGGATCGCTCCGACGGCGGTGGCCTGTTCGGTATTCAGACGCAGGCGCTCGCCGGCAACCGAATACGTGCTGCGCCAGTCGGTGAGGACGGGCGCTTCACAGGCCAGCTCCGCCAGCCCTTTGCCACGCAGCGCCTGCAGCGCCGCTTCATTAAATTCCAGTTCGCTAACCTGATGACGCCAGATCTTTCCCTGGCGCAGCGCCGCCAGCGCCTGCTGCTGCTTTGGGGAGCGTTTCAGACCGTTGAGGTCGACAGCCTGCCCCTGCTCGGTGGCGAACCAGTACCACAGCGGCGTCGCGCTGGCGGGTTTGCCCTGGCGCAGCAGAATGGGCAGCGCATGGAACAGCACATCGCCAATCGGATGATGGTAATACTCAGCCGCCCACATCAGCAGTCGCCAGACGGTGCCAGAGAAGACCGGCTCGTCGTCCAGCGCTTCGGCGACCGGTTTGAGTTCATCCAGCGGCAGCTCGCTGCGCTCGCTCACCGCCGCGACAATGCCGATCCGCTCCTGTTTGCCGAACGGCACCCGCACCCGACAGCCCGCTTTGACCGTCATGCCATCAGGCAGCAGATAGTCAAAGGTGCGCGGTAGCGGAACGGGTAGGGCAACGTGGGCGACGGGCATGTCATCTTCCTGACTTGAAATCTGGCGGGATAGTATACACATTACGATAAGGCGGCGCGGATCAGTTTGCATATGCTGGTCAAATTCTGTATGATTCGCCGCCTTCAATGCACTTTATACCGCATTGGAGATTGACCATTACCGTACGCTTCGCGCTGTCAGCAGCGTGGAAGACGACGGGAAATTATTAATATCGCGTGGTGTCTGGCGTTAGGGCTGGAAGAGCGACGCGGCCTTAACTGAGGTTCTCCCATGAAAAAAGGTATTCACCCAAAATACGAAGAAATTACTGCTACCTGTTCTTGCGGTAATGTCATGAAAATCCGTTCCACCGTTGGTCACGACCTGAACCTCGACGTGTGCGGTAAATGCCACCCGTTCTTCACCGGCAAACAGCGTGATGTTGCTACCGGTGGCCGTGTTGACCGCTTCAACAAGCGCTTCAGCATCCCGGGCAGCAAGTAAGTTGCCAGAAGAAGCCGCCTCAGGGCGGCTTTTTTGTGCCTCTCGCCAGCCTGGGCGGGACACAAAAAAGGGCGGAAAATTGCTTCCGCCCTTTTTATCAACTCAGTATTCCCACGTATCCGGGTCGATCCCCAGTTCACGCATAATCTCTTTCGCCGCTTCCGGGATCTCATCGCTGCGCTCTTTACGCAGGTCTTCATCGTTAGGCAACGGTTGTCCGGTAAAGGCATGCAGGAACGCTTCGCACAGCAGCTCGCTGTTGGTCGCGTGACGCAGGTTGTTCACCTGACGACGCGTGCGTTCATCGGTGAGGATTTTTAACACCTTCAGAGGAATGGAAACCGTAATTTTCTTTACTTGCTCACTCTTCTTACCGTGCTCAGCGTATGGGCTGATATATTCGCCGCTCCATTCAGCCATGAGATACCTTAATCCTCTGTTTATTAGTGAAGGGCCAGAATATTCCGCCCGGGCTATAATTGCGCGTAGTTTACCGTATGAGCGCGCTTTCTAACATGAGATAAGCCGCTACCGACGTGCGCTAATGCATATAATTTTAACGGCTATTTGCACTTTGCTCAATCTATACGCAAAGAAGTTTAGATGTCCAGATGTATTGACGTCTATTGTGACAATGTTTACTCTGGAGCCTGACTTTTCACCGATTCAGCCCAGGAACTTCCCAACATGACGCGTAAACAGGCCACCATCGCAGTGCGTAGCGGTTTAAATGACGACGAGCAGTACGGTTGCGTTGTCCCGCCGATCCACCTTTCCAGTACCTATAACTTCACCGGCTTTAATGAACCTCGCGCCCACGACTACTCCCGCCGCGGCAACCCGACGCGTGATGTGGTGCAGCGCGCCTTAGCGGAGCTGGAAGGTGGCGCCGGCGCGGTGCTGACCAATACCGGTATGTCGGCGATCCTGCTGGTGACGACGGTGTTCCTTAAGCCGGGCGATCTGCTGGTGGCGCCGCACGACTGCTACGGCGGCAGCTACCGTCTGTTCGACAGCCTGGCGAAGCGCGGCTGTTATCGCGTCCAGTTCGTCGATCAAAATGATGAGCAGGCGCTGCGGGCGGCGTTGGCGGAAAAACCGAAGCTGGTGCTGGTCGAAAGCCCAAGTAATCCATTGCTGCGGGTGGTGGATATTGCGAAAATCTGTGGTCTGGCGCGTGAGGCAGGCGCGGTGAGCGTGGTGGACAACACCTTCCTGAGCCCGGCGCTGCAAAACCCGCTGGCGCTGGGTGCCGATCTGGTGTTGCATTCCTGTACTAAATACCTGAATGGCCACTCCGATGTGGTGGCCGGGGTGGTGATTGCCAACGATCCGGCGACTGTCACCGAACTGGCATGGTGGGCGAATAATATTGGCGTCACCGGCGGCGCCTTCGACAGCTATTTGTTGCTGCGCGGTCTGCGGACGCTGTCTCCGCGTATGGAAGTGGCGCAGCGTAATGCCCTGGCGATTGTTGAGTATCTGAAAACCCAGCCGCTGGTGAAAAAGCTGTATCATCCGTCGCTGCCGGAAAACCAGGGGCATGAAATTGCGGCGCGTCAGCAAAAAGGTTTTGGCGCAATGTTAAGCTTCGAGCTGGACGGTGACGAGCAGACGCTGCGCCGTTTCCTGAGCGGGCTGTCGCTGTTTACACTGGCGGAATCGCTGGGGGGCGTTGAAAGCCTGATTTCCCATGCGGCAACGATGACGCATGCCGGCATGGCGCCTGAAGCGCGTGCCGCCGCCGGAATTTCAGAAACGCTTCTGCGTATTTCAACCGGTATTGAAGATGGTGAAGATTTAATTGCCGACCTGGAAAATGGCTTCCGGGCAGCAAACGAGGAATAAAAATGAGTGTGATTGCGCAGGCAGGGGCGAAGGGTCGTCAGCTGCACAAATTTGGTGGGAGTAGTTTAGCGGATGCGAAATGTTACCTGCGCGTCGCGGGGATCATGAAGGAATATTCGCAGGCGGGCGACATGATGGTTGTCTCCGCCGCTGGCAGCACCACCAACCAGCTGATCAGCTGGCTTAAACTTAGCCAGAGCGATCGCCTTGCTGCGCATCAGGTTCAGCAGTCGCTTCGCCGTTATCAGACCGAGCTGATTGGCGGTCTGGTGGAGCCGGCGGCGGCGGATACGTTGATCGCCGCCTTCATCCATGACCTTGAGCGTCTGGCAGGGCTGCTTGATGGCGGGGTTACCGAAGCGGTTTATGCGGAAGTAGTCGGCCATGGTGAAGTCTGGTCCGCACGCCTGATGGCGGCGGTCCTTAACCAACTGGGTATGGAAGCGGCCTGGCTGGATGCTCGCGCTTTCCTGCGTGCGGAACGCGCCGCGCAGCCGCAGGTGGATGAAGGATTATCTTATCCACTGCTGCAACAGCTGATGGCGCAACATCCGAATAAGCGTCTGGTGGTGACCGGCTTTATCTCCCGCAACCAGGCCGGGGAAACCGTCCTGCTGGGCCGTAACGGGTCTGACTACTCCGCCACGCAGATCGGCGCGCTGGCGGGCGCCTCTCGCGTCACCATCTGGAGTGATGTCGCCGGGGTGTACAGCGCGGATCCGCGTAAGGTCAAAGATGCCTGTCTGCTGCCGCTGCTGCGTCTGGATGAAGCCAGCGAGCTGGCGCGTCTGGCCGCTCCAGTGCTCCACGCCCGCACGCTGCAGCCGGTGTCCGCCAGCGATATCGATCTGCAGTTACGTTGCAGCTATACGCCGGAACAGGGTTCTACGCGCATTGAGCGCGTGCTGGCCTCCGGTACCGGCGCGCGGATTGTCACCAGCCATGATGACGTCTGTCTGGTGGAGTTCCAGGTGCCGGCCAGCCATGATTTCAAACTGGCGCATAAAGAGCTGGATGCCCTGCTCAAACGCGCCCAGCTGCGCCCGTTAGCCGTTGGCGTCCATGCCGACCGTAAGCTGCTGCAGTTCTGCTATACCTCCGAGGTCGCCGACAGCGCGCTGAAGCTGCTCGATGAAGCGGGTCTGCCGGGCGAGCTGCGTCTGCGTCAGAAGCTGGCGCTGGTGGCGATGGTGGGCGCGGGTGTCACCCGTAACCCACTGCACTGCCATCGTTTCTGGCAGCAACTGAAAGGGCAACCGGTGGAGTTCACCTGGCAGTCCGAAGAGGGGATCAGTCTGGTAGCCGTGTTGCGCGCCGGACCAACGGAAAGCCTGATCCAGGGTCTGCATCAGACCTTGTTTCGTGCAGAGAAGCGTATTGGCCTGATGCTGTTCGGCAAAGGGAACATTGGCTCCCGCTGGCTGGAGCTGTTTGCCCGTGAACAAACTACGCTGTCGGCGCGCACTGGCTTCGAGTTTGTTCTCGCCGGCGTAGTCGACAGTAAACGCAGCCTGCTGAACTACGACGGGCTGGATGCCAGCCGGGCGCTGGCCTTCTTCAACGATGAAGCGGTGGAGCAGGATGAAGAGTCGCTGTTCCTGTGGATGCGCGCGCATCCGTACGATGATTTAGTGGTACTGGACGTCACCGCCAGCGAACAGCTGGCCGACCAGTACCTTGATTTCGCCAGCCATGGCTTCCACGTGATCAGCGCCAACAAGCTGGCGGGCGCCAGCAGCAGTGATAAATATCGCCAGATCCACGACGCGTTTGAGAAGACGGGTCGCCACTGGCTGTATAACGCTACCGTTGGCGCGGGTTTGCCGGTGAACCATACGGTGCGCGATCTGATCGACAGCGGCGACACCATCCTCGGCCTGAGCGGTATCTTCTCGGGAACGCTCTCCTGGTTGTTCCTGCAGTTTGATGGCACCGTGCCGTTCACCGACCTGGTGGACCAGGCCTGGCAGCAGGGGCTGACCGAGCCGGATCCGCGCGTCGATCTGTCCGGTAAGGATGTGATGCGTAAGCTGGTGATCCTCGCGCGGGAAGCGGGTTATGACATCGAACCGGATCAGGTCCGTGTGGAATCACTGGTCCCTGCACACTGCGAAGAGGGGTCGGTCGATCACTTCTTTGAAAATGGCGAAGAGCTGAACGAGCAAATGCTGCAGCGTCTGGAAGCGGCCCGCGAGATGGGGCTGGTGCTCCGCTACGTGGCGCGCTTTGATGCTAACGGCAAAGCACGTGTCGGCGTGGAAGCGGTACGCGAAGAGCACCCGCTGGCGGCGCTGCTGCCGTGCGATAACGTGTTCGCCATCGAAAGCCGCTGGTATCGCGATAACCCGCTGGTGATCCGCGGACCCGGCGCCGGGCGCGATGTGACCGCCGGAGCGATCCAGTCGGATATTAACCGTCTGGCGCAGCTGCTGTAGTTCCGAGAAAAAGACCAGGCGCTGCCTGGTCTTTTTTGTTAGTGCGCCGCAAAAACCGCTTTAGCGGCAAACAGGCCGTTGAGCGCCGCCGGGAAGCCGGCGTAGACCGCCATCTGCATGATCACTTCCGTAATCTCCTCTTGCGTCAGACCGACATTTAATCCCGCGGCAATATGTACTTTCAGCTGCGGCGCGGCGTTACCCAGCGCGGTGAGCGCGGCAATAGTGGCGATTTCCCGGCTGCGTAAGTCGAGCCCCGGCCTGGCGTAAATATCGCCGAAGGGGAACTCAATCAGATAGCGGGCGAAATCGGGGGCGATATCCTGCAGGCTGTCGACGACGGCTTCCCCGCCGTGGCCATCCACCCGCTGCAGCATTTCCTGACCGGTGATATAACGTTCGCTGGACATCATTTTTTCCTCTCTGTGATGAAGCGTTGAGAGGAAGGGTAGGGAAGTGTGCCGGACTTGAGTAATACCCTTTTCGTGATACCTTTTCAGTATGACAACTTCGCGATTACATTCCCTGGATATTCGCCTGCTGCGCGCCTTTGCCGTGGTGGCGGAGGAAAATAACATCAGCCGGGCGGCGCAGCGGTTATTTATCTCGCAGCCGCCGCTGACCCGCCATATCCGCCATCTGGAAGCGCAGCTGGGGGTGACGCTGTTTCAGCGCCACAGCAAAGGCTTGATCCTGACCGACGCGGGAAGAGAGGTGCTGGAGATGATTCGACCTCTGCTGGTGCTCCAGGAACGCACGCTGGCGGCATTGAGCCAGCTCTCCGCTCACTCGCCGCAGCCCTTGCGTCTGGGATTGACCACCGCCTTTGAACAGGGCATTTTCGCCGCCGTTGAATCTGCGCTGAGCGATCATACCCGCACGTTGCATATTACCCGCCACGCCTCACCGGCACTGGCTCAGCAGGTACGCAAAGGCAAACTCGATGCGGCGCTGGTCGCGCTGCCGCTGAATACTGAAGGGCTGCACCTGCATCCTTTGCCGTATCAGGAGCCGCTCATCGCGGCATTGCCTGTCTCCTGGCCGGAAGCCGCCAGCCCAGCGTTAACGCTACGCGCGCTCAATCATCGGCCGCTGTTCTGGTTTAAACGCGAGCGCAATCCCGATTTCTTTGACTACACGCGACGTATTTTCGACCGGGCTGGTTATACCCCCGCTTACGTGGAAGAGCCTGCCGAACATGATGTGCTGCTGGCGCGAATTGCGCGTGGCGAAGGCATGATCCTGCTGCCGGCGTCCTTTTCCGCGATCCAGCGTCAGGGGGTGGTGTTCTGTCCTGTCGCTGAAGGCGACAGCATGCCGTTAAGCCTTGGCGTGGTCTATGCGCCTCACCAGGCAGAATCCGTGCAGCAATGGCTTCCTCTGCTGGATGACCATCTGACGACGCGCTAGCCTCAGGCTGACTCTCGAGCCACCAGCTGTCCGGAAAGGGTAATGCGCTGGGTCGGCAGGGCAGGTTCTTTGATCTTGCGGATAATGAGCGAGGCAACCTGACGTCCTGTCTCTTCGCTGGCGGAAGAGACGTAAGTGAAGGATGGCGAGGTTAAATTCACGTGCATCATGTCTTCGAAACCCACCAGCGCCACCTGCTGAGTGAGAAAGACATCTTTTCCCACCGTGCGTCCAACCTGATGAATGCCGCTGAGGCAGCCAATCATTGCATCAGGCGAGTGGCACAGCAGGGCGGTAATGGCATTATTTTTTTCCAGCAGCTGGCGGGTGGCGATACTGGCGGCCTGGGTGTTGTCGCTGCAGGCGGGGGCAAATTCTTCCCGCACCGTCATGCCGTTCTTCTCCAGTGTGCTGAATAAGCCAAGCAGCCGCTGCTGACGGATCAGGTCGTTATCCTGTCCGCCGATGTAGGCAATGTAGCGATGGCCGCGCTCAATCAGATAACGGGTGGCGATGCTGGCGGCCTGGCGGTTATCGCGGACCACCTGATCATGGTGGCCGGTGAGCAGCGTTTGCGAGACCGCGACCAGCGGCAGCGGACATGCCTGTAAGGCCTCGGGCAACGCATTGCTGGTGGTGTCGGCATCAAGATATATCACGCCGGCGACGCCCTGCTGTTTAAACGACAGCAGGCAGCGGGCCAGATAGTCATGATCGTCGCGCGGCTGGCCGAGAATGACCATATAGCCCTGCTTTTCGAGCTCCTGGACGATATTCGCCATCACCTTGATGGAAAAGCTGTCGTTGAAGTCGCGCAGGATCAGGCCGATCAGGTTGGTGGTGTTGGCGCGGAGATTAGCGGCGGCAACGTTATGCACATAGCCAAGTTCCTGGATGGCCGCGTTGACTTTTTCGATGGTCGCGTCGGAGATCTTCCCTTTCTGACGTAATACCAGCGAGACCGTCGAAACGGAGACGCCGGCCAGTTTCGCCACATCTATAATGCTGACTTTCTTCAAAATCGCTCCATGACAACGCGTGTATAACCGTCAGATCGCAGACATAGGCTTACCCACGGCAAGCCTATTTCCACACCATAACACCTTCTTGTTATTTGCCAATCATCCCCGACATGGTTTGTGCGATAAATTGCGCTCTGGCGCCAAAAATAATCTGGATGCCGTTATCGCCGACGAAGACCACCCCGCGCGCGCCGATGCCGTTGAGGCCATCTTTATCAACCGCATCGCGCTCAGCCACTTCCAGGCGCAGGCGGGTGATGCAGGCCCCGACGGAATCGATATTTTGTGAACCGCCGAGAAGATTGACGATCTCGGTCGCCAGCTCCGCATCGGTTTTATCGTCGGCAGTGACCGTGATATCGGTGCGGCCCGGCGTTTTCACATCGAAACGGCGGATAACGAAGCGGAAGGTGAAATAATAAATCAGCCCCATCGGCACGCCAACAATCACCGCGTTGAGGAAGTGGGTTTGATAGCCGTTGAGCGACGGCAGAATACCGAAGGAGATATAGTCGATAAGCCCTGCGGAGAAAGATTTAGCGATATGCGCATGCAGGAGATACATCGTCATGTACGAGAGCCCCGCCATGATGGCGTTGAAGACGTACAGGATCGGCGCCACGAAGATAAAGGTAAATTCTACGGGCTCGGTAATGCCGGTCAGGAAACAGGTCAGCGCGGCGGAGAACAGAATACCGGCCGCGATTTTTTTATTCTTAGTATGCGCTTCGTGATACATCGCCAGACAGGCGGCCGGCAGCGCGAACAGCATCAGCGGGAATTCCCCCTGCATAAATTTACCGGCGTTTTGGTAGCTGTCGGAGCTAAAGGATTTCACCCCTTCTTCCAGCATCTTAAACCAGATGGTCTGGTCGCCGTGGATCACCTGGCCTGCCTGGGTGGTGTAATCGCCGAAAGAGTACCAGAAGGACGGATACCAGATGTGGTGCAGCCCCAGCGGGATCAGCGCCCGTTCAACGAGGCCGAAAATAAAGGTCGATGCGGCCTGGTTGTCGCCATTCACCACCATCGACAGTGAGTCGATACCGGCCTGGATATGTTGCCAGACATAAGGCAACAGCAGGCCGAGAATAAACGAGAGAAACGCCGTGGCGATCGCCACGAAGCGCTTACCGGAGAAGAAACCGAGGAATTCAGGCAACTGCATCGCATGGAAGCGGTTATAGCACCACGACGCGAGAATACCGCAGATAAGCCCGCCGAAAACCCCCATCTGCAGCGTCGGGATGCCAACGACCATGGCGTATTTTCCGCCCTGAGAGGCCATCTCCGGGGTAATGCCGAGCACAGTGCTGATGGTGATGTTGGTGATAAAGACGGAAACGGCTGCCGACAGCGCAGCGATGCCCGATTCTGATGCCAGCCCCACAGCGGAACCAATCGCGAACAGCATTGGCAGGTTATCAAAAATGATGCCGCCGGCGTTCATCATTAGCGGCATATGGAATTTATCCCCGAAGGCCAACAGTAAGCCGGCGGCCGGGAGAAGCGAAATCGGCAGCATCAAGGCACGGCCGATCATCGACAGTTTTGATAATGATTTTATGAACCCTGACCACAGACTCATGGTGATATCCCCGAATAGATTTTATAAGCATTATTGCGTAAGTAGAACGTTCTAGTAGAACGTTCTACTTAATGTGAACCAAGCTATAAGCGGCTGCAATCACAATCGCTCTGGCAATCATGGGGAGATGTTGGTTTTTTGAACTGCTTCAAATTTCATCGGGTCGAATTCTTCCTGCACGGCATCAGTTCTGGTCGGAAGATGAATTTTTTTCATTTTAGAGGCCTATTCCTCACTCTTTACGCAGATTTTTCTATTGACGCCCGCGCGCTTTTCCGTCATTTTTACATCTGGACGTCTAAACGTATAGAAGTTCGCAATATAACAGCCATTACATGCGATTGATGAGGTAAGGTATGAGCTTTTTTCACGCCAATCAGCGGGAAGCCCTGAATCAGAGCCTGGCGGAAGTCCAGGGCCAGATTAATGTGTCTTTTGAATTCTTTCCGCCGCGCACCAGTGAAATGGAGCAAACCCTGTGGAAATCCATCGATCGCCTGAGCAGTCTGAAACCGAAGTTTGTTTCGGTAACCTATGGCGCGAACTCTGGCGAGCGCGATCGCACGCACAGCATCATCAAAGGCATTAAAGAGCGAACCGGTCTGGAAGCAGCGCCGCACCTGACCTGTATCGATGCCTCTCGTGATGAGCTGCGTACTATCGCTCAGGATTACTGGAACAACGGTATTCGCCATATCGTCGCCCTGCGCGGCGACCTGCCGCCGGGCAGCGGTAAACCGGATATGTATGCCGCCGATCTGGTGACGCTGCTGAAAGAGGTGGGCGATTTCGATATCTCTGTCGCCGCGTATCCGGAAGTGCATCCGGAAGCGAAAAGCGCACAGGCGGATTTGCTGAACCTGAAGCGTAAAGTCGAGGCGGGCGCCAACCGCGCGATCACCCAGTTCTTCTTCGATGTGGAAAGCTACCTGCGTTTTCGCGATCGCTGCGTTTCGGCGGGCATCGACGTGGAAATCATTCCGGGTATCCTGCCGGTCTCCAACTTTAAACAGGCGAAAAAGTTTGCGGATATGACCAACGTCCGTATCCCGGTGTGGATGTCGAAAATGTTCGAAGGGCTGGATAACGACGCCGAAACCCGTCAGCTGGTGGGGGCGAATATCGCCATGGACATGGTGAAGATTTTAAGCCGGGAAGGGGTAAAAGACTTCCACTTCTACACCCTGAACCGCGCCGAGATGAGCTACGCCATCTGCCATACGCTGGGCGTGCGTCCGGCCTGAGTGCTTGCCGTTTCGCGCAGCCGGTGGGCGACGCGTCCGGCAGATAAACATAAAAAAACACCCGGCTGATACCGGGTGTTTTGCTCTGGTTTATTCCCATTCCTGCAGGAAGCGCTGGCCGTATTGGTCGGCCACCAACAGCGCGGCGTAGACCTGGTCTGAATCGACGCCGCCCGGCATATTGTGAATGGTTTCGCCTTCAGCGCAGGCGGCTTCCGCCACCAGGCGCATTTTGGTCGGGATATCACCTTTGATATCCAGCTGCGCCAGGGTGATCGGCAGCCCAACGCTGTGGCACAGCGCGGCGACGGTCTCTATTTCGTCCACCGGCGCATTTTCCAGCACCAGCTGCGTCAGGGTACCGAACGCCACTTTTTCCCCGTGATAATAGTGGTGGGCGTCAGGGATGGCCGTCATGCCGTTATGAATCGCGTGCGCCGCCGCCAGGCCGCCGCTTTCGAAACCCACGCCGCTCAGGTAGGTGTTGGCTTCCACCACTCGCTCCAGCGCCGGGGTGACCACGTGCTGTTCGGCGGCCAGCATCGCTTTTTCACCCTCTTCGAGTAAGGTGTTGTAACACAGCTCGGCCAGCGCCAGCGCCGCCTGAGTGCATTTCCCGCCCGCCATGGTGGTGGCGCCGCTACGGGAGCAGGCGCGGGCTTCGAACCAGGTGGCCAGCGCATCGCCAATCCCGGCAGCCAGCAGGCGGGCCGGTGCACCGGCAACAATCTGCGTATCGACAATGACCATGTTGGGGTTGTGCGGCAGCATCAGGTAGCTGTCGAACTCCCCTTCGTCGGTGTAAATCACCGACAGCGCGCTGCACGGCGCATCGGTGGAGGCGATGGTGGGGGCGATCGCCACCGGCACATTCATAAAGTGAGCCAATGCTTTTGCGGTATCCAGCGTTTTACCACCGCCGATCCCCAGCACGGCGGTGCACTTCGCGCTGCCGGCGATATCGCGCAGGCGATTGATTTCATTATGCGAACACTCACCGCCAAACGGCGCGATTTCGGCCGCCAGGCCAGCGTCGGCCAGGCTTTTACGCAGCATCTCTTCCGCAAACCCCAGTACGAACTTATCGCCGACTACCAGCCAGCGTTCGGCCAGCGGCTTCAGATAGTCGCCGAGGCGCTTGATGGCGCCTGCGCCCTGAATGTATTTGCCTGGTGATTGAATAATGCGATCCATTTCGATTCCTCCTCGATGACCGTGCTGCCGCCCGCAGGCGACTCGCAGGTCCGGTTACAGGTTCAGCGTGCCAAAGGCGTTATTCCAGTCCTGTTCAAACTTCTCTATGGCTGACTCTACCGCAGGGGTGCCGAGCATTTGTTGCGCTACATCTAATGGAAGGGTGATGGCTTCGCAACCGGCCAGCAGGCAATCCAGCGCCTGACGGGGCGTTTTGAAGCTCGCCGCCAGCACTTTGCTCTCGGGCGCATGCATTTCCAGCAGAGATTGCAGCTCCTGCACCATGCGGATACCGTCCCCGCCCTGGGCGTCAACGCGGTTAACGTAAGGCGCGACGTACTTTGCGCCGGCCAGTGCGGCCAGCAGGCCTTGCGAAGCGCTGTAGACGGCGGTGCCAAGAGTCGGGATGCCTTCCTTCTTCAGCATTTTGATAGCGGCGAGGCCTTCGGCGGTCACCGGGATTTTGACCACGATGCCCGGCACGGCGTTGCTCAGGCGTTTAGCTTCTTCCACCATGCCCAGCGCATCGCGGCTCATGGTCTGCGCGAAGAGGGTGCCCTCCGGACCGATGGCTTTCTGCAGGCGTGGGAGCACGTCCCATACCGGGGTTTTACCGGCGGCGATAATGCTCGGGTTGGTGGTTACCCCGGCCAGCGGGTAAATGCGGGCCAGGCGTTCCACTTCGGCGACGTTGGCGGTATCCAGATAGAGTTCCATCGTGTTTTCCTCAATGCTTAATTCGATATTGTCGTTGAGGTAAGCATACGGCTTTCGTTCGAAGGACCGCCAGATGACAAATTTGCCAAAAACTGGATAAATGTACGCATCACGATTAAGGATGATTTAGATCACATTTATCGGCGATGGTGGGTTGTACAGCAATAAAGGCGCGCACAAAAGTCAGGTTTAACACACAAAAATCTAGTTTTGGGCCGGAGACGATATCTCCGTCAACTGGCTATGGTACTGACGGCGATATTCAGACGGCGAGCGCTCCGTAGTTTTGCGGAACAGGCGGCAGAAATAATTGCTGTCGGCGAAGCCGCAGGCGTGGGCGATATCTTTCACTTTCATATCGTGGCCCTTCAGCAGCATACGGGCCTGTTCAAGACGAATATGGTTTAGATATTCATTGAAGCCCATTGGCCCGCATTTCTGGAACAGATGAGAAAGATAGTTGGGGGAGAGATAGAACGCCTGGGCCACCGATTCCCGGCTCAGCGGCTCTGCATAATGGGCGTCCATGTACTGGCGGATCGCCTCAAACAGCGCCTGGCTGCGCGAGGAGGTTTGCGCCTGGCTGCCGAGAAGGTCATGGCAGTGGCTGAGCAGGCTGACGACAATGCTGCGGGCGGTTCGCTGCTCCTGCGGCTGCATCCGGAGCTCATTGAGCGCCTGCAGCAGAAATGAACCGACGCGCGGCCCGCGGCGCAGCGCCTGCCGCTTTTCGACAACGGTTATCGCCTTGCCATTCCAGTGCTGCAGCGAGCACTCCAGTCGCTGCTTATCGAACAAGATACTTAACAGCAGGCAGGGCGCCTGCCACTGCGGGCAGTTCCAGCTATCGCCAGGGATATAGAGCACGTCGTTCGCCTCAAGAGGGCTGGCGTTTTCGCCGAGTGCCCGGTCAGGCAACTGCCCATCGATGATGATGTTCAGACGGGGAAAATCAACCTGCACTACCGGCTCAGCAGGCGAGCGCATCTCGCCGGCAAAATAGACCCGGCCGATACCATTCTGCTTTTTTAGGAATGAATCAATAAGTTGATTGATATCGTTGTCCATCATTCTTCCGTTCAGCGCATCACCTCTTTCATCATACCGGACATTTTTCCAGCGGTAAAAGCGCTTGCCAGTCACGCTTGCTTCCCAGACAAGATATGTTATATCGTAACAATTTGTCGCCATTGATAGCAAACTCAGGAGAGAGTAATGACCAGAAAGATCCCCCTGCTGGCCTTTGGATTCGGCATGGCGTTAGCCAGCGCCCAGGCGTTTGCCCACGGTAATCATAACCATGGCCCGGCGTTAACCGACATCGAGCGTCAGGCCAGCGAAGGCATTTTTGCCGATAAAAATGTGCAGGACCGCGCGCTGAGCGACTGGGAGGGCGTCTGGCAGTCGGTAAACCCGTATCTGCTCAATGGCGACCTCGATCCGGTGCTGGAGCAGAAGGCGAAAAAGCCCGGCGGCAAGAGCGTCGAGGAGTATCGCGCTTATTATAAGAAGGGCTACGCCACCGATGTGGAGCAGATTGGCATTGAAAATGATGTGATTGAGTTCCACGTTGGCGAGACCGTCAACAGCTGCAAATACCGCTATTCAGGCTACAAAATTCTGCATTACGCCTCCGGCAAGAAGGGCGTACGTTACCTGTTTGAGTGCCAGCAGGGCGATGCCAACGCGCCGAAATTTGTGCAGTTCAGCGACCATATTATTGGCCCGCGTAAATCGCAGCATTTCCATATTTTCATGGGCAATGAATCACAGGAGGCGTTGCTGAAAGAGATGGATAACTGGCCGACCTATTATCCATATGCGCTGCATAAAGAGCAGATCGTTGATGAGATGCTGCACCACTAGAACAGGTGAAAATCCCCCGACCGGGCGGCCGGGGGAGAGAGGCTTCGATTAGCCGGTGTTACGCATACCGGCGGCAACGCCGGCGATGGTGACCATCAGCGCTTGTTCAACGCGCGGATCCGGGTCCTTGCCTGCTTCTTCGGCCTGGCGTGAACGGTGCAGCAGTTCCGCCTGCAGGACGTTCAGCGGGTCGGTATAGATATTACGCAGCTGGATAGACTCGGCGATCCACGGCAGGTCGGCCATCAGATGGGAGTCATTGGCGATGGCCAACACGACGTTGATGTCGGCAGCCAGCAGCTTACGCAGCTCGGTACCCAGCGCCCACAGCTCCGGCTTCACCAGGCGCTGATCGTAGTACTCCGCCAGCCACAGGTCGGCCTTCGAGTAAACCATCTCCAGCATGCCAAGGCGGGTGGAGAAGAACGGCCAGTCGCGACACATCGCTTCCAGTTCACTCTGTTTTCCACCTTCGACCACCTTCTGCAGCGCGGCGCCAGCGCCCAGCCAGGCCGGTAGCATCAGGCGGTTCTGGGTCCAGGCGAAGATCCACGGAATGGCGCGCAGCGACTCGACGCCGCCGGTCGGGCGACGTTTTGCCGGACGCGAACCCAGCGGCAGTTTGCCCAGCTCCTGCTCCGGAGTCGCAGAGCGGAAGTAAGGCACGAAATCTTTGTTTTCACGTACGTAGCCGCGATACATCTTGCAGGAGACGTCGGACAGCTCAGCCATGATGTCGCGCCATTCGGCTTTCGGTTCCGGCGGCGGCAGCAGGTTGGCTTCCAGAATGGCGCTGGTATACAGCGACAGACTGCTGATGGTCACTTCCGGCAGGCCGTACTTAAAGCGGATCATCTCGCCCTGCTCGGTGACGCGCAGGCCGCCTTTCAGGCTTCCCGGCGGCTGCGAGAGCAGCGCCGCGTGGGCTGGCGCGCCGCCGCGGCCGATGGAACCGCCGCGTCCGTGGAACAGCGTCAGTTCGATACCGGCTTTCTCACAGGTTTTGATCAGCGCGTCCTGCGCCTGGTACTGCGCCCAGGAGGCGGCCATCACGCCAGCATCTTTGGCGGAGTCAGAATAGCCAATCATGACCATCTGCTTGCCCTGGATAAAGCCGCGGTACCAGTCGATATTCAGCAGCTGAGTCATGACATCGTTGGCGTTGTTCAGGTCGTCCAGCGTTTCGAACAGCGGGGCCACCGGCAGAGCAAAACCAATCCCGGCCTCTTTCAGCAGCAGATGAACCGCCAGCACGTCGGACGGCGTTTTGGCCATCGAGATCACGTAGGCGGCGATCGATCCGCGCGGCGCCTCGGCGATCACTTTGCAGGTATCGAGGACTTCGCGCGTCTCTTCGCTTGGCTCCCACTGACGCGGCAGCAACGGACGTTTGGAGTTCAGTTCGCGGATCAGGAAAGCCTGTTTGTCGGCTTCTGACCAGCTTTCGTAATCGCCGATCCCGAGGTAACGGGTCATTTCGCCCAGCGCTTCGGTATGGCGAGTGCTTTCCTGACGGATATCAATACGCACCAGTGGTACGCCGAAAGACTTCACGCGGCGCAGGGTGTCGAGCAGTTCGCCGTTGGCGATAATGCCCATGCCGCAGGCCTGCAGCGATTTATAGCAGGCGTACAGCGGTTCCCACAGCTGCTCGTTCTGAGTGATCAGTCCCGCCGGTTTCGGCAGCTTCTGACCTTTCAGGCGCGCTTCCAGCCAGGCCTGGGTCTCCATCAGCTGAGTGCGCAGTTTCTTCATCAGATAACGGTACGGTTCCTGAGCACCCTCGGCGCCAGCCAGCGCGCGAAGTTCGTCGGTACACTCCACCATCGACAGCTCGGAGATCAGCACCTGCACGTCTTTGAGGAACAGATCGGTGGCTTTCCAGCGGCTGAGCAGCAGCACGTGGCGAGTGATGTCGGCGGTCACGTTCGGGTTGCCGTCGCGGTCGCCGCCCATCCACGAGGTGAAACGCACCGGGACGAAGTCCACCGGCAGCTGATAGCCAAGGTTGGCTTCCAGCTGTTCGTTCAGCTCGCGCAGATAGTTAGGCACCCCTTCCCACAGGCTATTTTCCACCACCGCGAAGCCCCATTTGGCTTCGTCGACCGGAGACGGGCGGTATTTACGGATCTCGTCAGTATGCCAGGACTGGGCGATCAGCTGGCGCAGACGGCGCATCAGCTGATGGTGTTCGTAGTCGGCGATGTCTTTATTGTCCAGTTGCTTGAGGCAGCTGTTCACTTCCACCATTTTATGGATCAGCGTCCGGCGGGTGATCTCGGTCGGGTGGGCGGTTAATACCAGCTCCAGAGACAGAGATTCCACCGCTTTTTTGATGGTGTCTTCGTTGAGATTGGGTTGGTCTTTGAGCTTTCTCAGGGTACGCGCAATGACTTCCGGATTGCTGGCCGCTTCGCCATTCGGCGAAATGCTGTGGTACTGCTCAGCGGTGTTCGCCAGATTCAGAAACTGGCTGAAGGCACGGGCAACCGGCAGCAGTTCGTCGTTAGACAAATTCTGCAGCGTGGTCAGCAGCTCCTGGCGGTTAGCTTCGTTGCCGGCGCGTGAAGATTTGGACAACTTACGGATAGTTTCGACACGATCAAGAATATTTTCTCCCAATGCATCCTTGATGGTATCGCCCAGCACCTTGCCGAGCATACTGACATTACTACGCAATGCGGAATATTGTTCGTTCATGTTACCCCAGACACCCCATCTCATTTTATTTTGTTATATCCGCTGCGCTGGAACGTGAGCAACGGATAAGCAACCCGTCTTTTATAAAGCCACGTAAATACCCCCACGTCAATTACTGCGAAATCGCTTCAGCAAACGAGTAAATCGCCGTAATTTGCGAAATTTAATTCAGGGGGCGCTGGATAAGCATCGCTTATGGAAATGTGACGATCGTCACCGTTCCGCCCCGGGAGAACGGGGCGGAAAAAGAGGGCGATTTTAGTGCCAGCAGAAGTGGTGGACGACCTGGCTAATCAGCTCCCGGGTCGGCTTGATAAAGCGCGTCTCCAGATACTCGTCAGGCTGATGGGCCTGGTTGATGGAGCCTGGGCCAAGAACCAGCGTCGGACACAGCGTCTGGATAAACGGCGCTTCGGTGCAGTAGTTCACCACGTCGGTCTGCGCGCCGAGCAGTTTCTCAACCACCTGGACCAGCTTATGGTCCGGCGGGCATTCGTAGCCGGGGATCGGCGGGTGCAGCTCTGAGACCGTCAGGCGGCCCGGCCAGCGCTCACTGACGGGCGCCAGCGCTTCGCCCAACAGACCATTAAGATCGTTGAGGGTCATCCCCGGCAGCGGGCGGATATCCATATGCAGTTCGCAGCAGGCGCAGATACGGTTTGAGGCATCGCCGCCATGGATAGCGCCCAGGTTGAGGGTTGGGTAAGGGACCGTGAACGCCTCGAAGTGGTAGCGCTCTTTTAGCAGATCGCGCAGCTGCATAATGCGGCCGATGGCGTCGTGCATAAGCTCAATCGCGTTAACTCCGCGTGCCGGATCGCTGGAGTGGCCGGACTGGCCCTGAATACGGATCGCGTTGGACATATGTCCTTTGTGGGCGCGGATCGGCTGCAGGGAGGTGGGCTCGCCGATGATGGCGCAGTCCGGGCGCAGCTGGGTGGTTTCGGCAAAATAGCGCGCGCCGGCCATGCTGGTCTCTTCGTCGGCGGTGGCCAGAATATACAGCGGTTTTTTCAGCGTGGTGACGTCGACATCGCGCAGGGCGTCGAGAATAAAGGCGAAGAAGCCTTTCATGTCAGCCGTGCCGAGGCCGTAGAGCTTGTTATCGTGTTCGGTGAGGGTGAACGGATCCCGCGTCCAGCGGCCATCATCGAATGGCACGGTATCGGTATGCCCAGCGAGCAGCAGACCGCCGGCGCCGTGTCCGGTGCTGGCCAGCAGGTTGAATTTATGGCGCGTATCCGGCACCGGCTGTATCTCAACATTGAAGCCGAGATCGCGGAACCAGCCTGCCAGCAAATTGATTAAAGACTCATTGCTTTGATCGAGAGCCTCTTCGGTCGCGCTGATGGACGGTGTGGCGATCAACGCGCGGTAAATCTCGATAAAGGGCGGTAAATTGTTTTTCATTGTTGACACACCTTGGGTCGTGATAGTATCAATATTCATGCATTTATTGTGAATAAAAATACAATATCGTTGAGCGTAAGAAAACCCATCGAATGTAAGGAGATGCGCTTCCAATGTTAAATACGCTGATTGTGGGTGCCAGTGGTTATGCCGGCGCAGAGCTGGTGACCTATATCAATCGTCATCCGCATATGAACATAACCGCTTTGACGGTCTCCGCGCAAAGCAATGATGCGGGAAAATTAATTTCCGACCTGCATCCGCAGCTCAAAGGCATTGTCGATATGCCGCTGCAGCCGATGTCCGATATCAGCGAATTCAGCGCTGGCGTGGACGTGGTGTTTCTCGCCACCGCGCACGAAGTGAGTCACGACCTGGCGCCGCAGTTCCTTGCCGCCGGCTGCGTGGTGTTCGATCTTTCCGGTGCCTTCCGCGTTAACGATGGGGCGTTCTACGAAAAATATTACGGTTTCACTCATCAACATCCCGACCTGCTCAAACAGGCGGTGTATGGTCTGGCGGAGTGGAGCGCGGATGCGCTTAAAGAAGCGCAGTTAATCGCGGTGCCTGGCTGCTATCCGACGGCGGCGCAGCTGTCGCTGAAGCCGCTGATTGAGGCCAATCTGCTGGATCTGAACCAGTGGCCGGTGATCAACGCCACCAGCGGGGTGAGCGGCGCGGGTCGTAAAGCCGCGATCGGCAATAGCTTCTGTGAAGTGAGCCTGCAGCCATACGGCATATTTAACCATCGCCATCAGCCGGAGATTGCCAGCCACCTCGGGGCAAAGGTGATTTTTACCCCGCACCTGGGTAATTTTAAGCGCGGCATCCTTGAAACCATTACCTGCCGCCTGAAGCCGGGCGTCGGCCACGCGCAGATCGCAGCGGTTTACCAGCAGGCTTACGCCGATAAACCGCTGGTACGTTTATATGATAAAGGCGTACCCGCATTGAAAAGCGTCGAGGGTCTGCCATTCTGTGATATCGGTTTTGCCGTGCAGGACGACCATCTCATCGTCGTCGCGGCTGAAGATAACCTGCTGAAAGGCGCCGCAGCGCAGGCAGTGCAGTGCGCGAATATTCGTTTCGGCTTCGCTGAGACGCAGTCTCTTATTTAAGGTGTGATGATGAACCCATTAATTATCAAACTCGGCGGCGTATTACTCGATAGCGAAGAGGCGCTGGAGCGCCTGTTTACCGCGCTGGTTAACTACCGTGAAGCGCACCAGCGCCCGCTGATTATCGTCCATGGCGGCGGCTGCGTGGTGGATGAGCTGATGAAGCAGCTTAATCTGCCGGTGAAAAAGAAAAATGGCCTGCGGGTTACGCCTGCCGATCAGATTGACATCATTACCGGCGCGCTGGCGGGAACCGCCAACAAAACGCTGCTGGCATGGGCGAAAAAACATGGTATTTCCTCGGTAGGCCTGTTCCTCGGCGATGGCGATAGCGTGAAGGTCACGCAGCTGGATGCCGAGCTGGGCCATGTCGGGCTGGCGCAGCCGGGCTCCCCGGCGCTGATCAACACCCTGTTGGCAGGCGGTTACCTGCCAGTGGTGAGCTCTATCGGGGTGACCGATGAAGGCCAGCTGATGAACGTCAATGCTGACCAGGCGGCGACAGCGCTGGCGGCCACCCTGGGGGCGGATCTGATCCTGCTGTCTGATGTCAGCGGTATCCTCGACGGTAAAGGACAGCGCATTGCCGAGATGACCGCCGAGAAAGCGGAGCAACTGATCGAGCAGGGCATTATCACTGACGGCATGATTGTTAAAGTGAATGCGGCCCTTGACGCCGCACGTGCCCTGGGCCGTCCGGTGGATATCGCCTCCTGGCGTCACGCCGAGCAGCTGCCAGCGTTATTTAACGGCACGCCGATCGGCACACGTATTCTGGCTTAAGATTTCATGCCCGGCGGCGCGTCGTCTGCCGGACTTACAGACTGTAGGCCGGGCGGCACAATGTCGCCGGCAGAACTAACGAATAAAGGAAGCATGTTATGGCACTTTGGGGCGGGCGTTTTACACAGGCAGCAGATCAACGGTTCAAACAGTTCAACGACTCGTTGCGCTTTGACTATCGTCTGGCGGAGCAGGATATCGTTGGCTCTGTCGCCTGGTCGAAAGCGCTGGTAACGGTCGGCGTTCTGAGTGCCGCTGAACAGCAGCAGCTGGAAGAAGCGCTGAACGTGCTGCTGGAAGAGGTGCGCGCCAATCCGCAGCAAATTCTCGCCAGCGATGCCGAAGATATTCACAGCTGGGTGGAAGGCAAGCTGATCGATAAAGTGGGCCAGTTGGGCAAGAAACTGCACACCGGGCGCAGCCGTAACGACCAGGTCGCCACCGATCTTAAACTATGGTGCAAAGATACCGTTGTCGAACTGCTGTCGGCGAACCGCCAGCTGCAGAGCGCGCTGGTGGAGACAGCCCAGCATAACCAGGACGCGGTGATGCCGGGGTACACTCACCTGCAGCGTGCCCAGCCGGTGACGTTCGCACACTGGTGTCTTGCCTACGTTGAAATGCTGGCGCGTGACGAAAGCCGCCTGCAGGACGCGCTGAAGCGCCTCGACGTTAGCCCGCTGGGCTGCGGCGCGCTGGCGGGGACGGCGTATGAAATCGACCGCGAGCAGCTGGCCGGCTGGCTGGGCTTTGCCTCTGCCACACGCAACAGCCTCGACAGCGTTTCCGATCGCGACCATGTGCTGGAGCTGCTTTCCGATGCGTCTATCGGCATGGTGCATCTGTCGCGCTTTGCTGAAGATCTGATTTTCTTTAACTCCGGCGAGGCGAACTTCGTCGAACTTTCTGATCGCGTGACCTCCGGCTCCTCGCTGATGCCGCAGAAGAAAAACCCGGACGCGCTGGAATTAATTCGTGGTAAATGCGGCCGCGTGCAGGGCGCGTTGACCGGCATGATGATGACGCTGAAAGGCCTGCCACTGGCCTACAACAAAGACATGCAGGAAGATAAAGAGGGGCTTTTCGACGCCCTGGATACCTGGCTCGACTGCCTGCATATGGCGACCCTGGTGCTGGATGGCATCCAGGTGAAACGCCCGCGCTGTGCGGAAGCGGCGCAGCAGGGCTATGCCAACGCCACAGAACTGGCAGATTATCTGGTGGCGAAAGGCGTTCCGTTCCGTGAAGCGCACCATATTGTTGGTGAGGCGGTAGTCGAAGCCATTGCGCAAGGGAAACCGCTGGAAGCGCTGCCCCTGGTCGATCTGCAGAAATTCAGTCCGGTCATCGCAGACGATGTTTATCCGATTCTGTCTCTGCAGTCCTGCCTCGATAAACGCGCAGCGAAAGGCGGCGTTTCGCCGCAGCAGGTGGCGCAGGCTATCAGCGACGCGAAAGCGCGCCTGAGCTAATTCTCTGGCATCCACCTTTCTGAACCCGGCCGAGCCTGACGACGCCGGGTTTTTTATGCAAAAAAAAGCGGACACAAGGTCCGCAAAAGTTCACGTTGGCTTTAGTTGTTCGGGTAGAGAAACAGTGTGACGGGCCAATGATTTTCACAGGTATACCGTCTCTATGGGCGTATTATTGAACAGAAAGCTTGATAGGGATAATCGTTCGTTGCTATGCTATCTATCGCCATGGACTATCGTGGCGATGGAGGATGAATAATGAATATTCGCGATCTTGAATACCTGGTAGCGCTCGCCGAACACCGCCACTTCCGGCGGGCGGCTGACTCATGCCACGTGAGCCAACCGACGCTCAGCGGACAGATCCGCAAGCTCGAGGATGAACTTGGCGTCATGCTGCTGGAGCGCACCAGCCGTAAGGTTCTGTTTACCCAGGCGGGGCTGTTGCTGGTGGATCAGGCGCGTACCGTGTTACGCGAAGTAAAAGTGCTCAAGGAGATGGCAAGCCAACAAGGGGAAACCATGTCCGGGCCGTTGCATATCGGCTTGATCCCGACAATTGGCCCGTACCTGCTGCCGCAAATCATTCCGATGCTGCACCAAACCTTTCCGAAACTGGAAATGTACCTGCACGAAGCGCAGACCCATCAGCTGCTGGCCCAGCTCGACAGCGGTAAGCTCGACTGCGCCATTCTGGCGCTGGTCAAAGAGAGCGAGGCCTTTATCGAGGTGCCGCTGTTTGATGAGCCGATGATGCTGGCTATCTATGAGGATCACCCGTGGGCGAACCGCGACCGCGTGCCGATGTCGGATCTGGCTGGTGAAAAGCTGCTGATGCTGGAGGATGGCCACTGTCTGCGCGATCAGGCGATGGGCTTTTGCTTTGAAGCGGGAGCGGATGAAGATACCCACTTCCGGGCGACCAGTCTGGAAACGCTACGCAATATGGTGGCGGCAGGCAGCGGCATTACCTTGCTGCCTGCGCTGGCGGTACCGCAGGAAAGAAAACGCGATGGCGTGGTCTATCTGCCGTGCATTAAGCCAGAGCCAAGACGAACCATCGGCCTGGTTTACCGTCCCGGCTCCCCGCTGCGCAGCCGCTATGAACATCTGGCGGAGGCCATCCGCGGTACGATGGATGGCCATTTCGACAAGGCGTTAAAACAGGCGGTTTAAGCCGTTCAGCGCGGCGACCCGATACGCTTCCGCCATGGTCGGGTAGTTAAAGGTGGTGTTGACGAAGTACTCAATGGTGTTACCACCACCTTTCTGCTCCATGATCGCCTGGCCGATGTGAATGATTTCGGCTGCGCGTTCGCCAAAGCAGTGAATGCCGAGGATCTCCTTGGTCTCCCGATGGAACAGGATCTTCAGGGTTCCCACGCTCATGCCAACGATTTGCGCCCGCGCCAGGTGTTTAAACTGGGCGCGACCCACCTCATACGGCACTTTCATCGCCGTCAGTTGCTGCTCGGTTTTCCCGACGGAGCTGATTTCCGGAATGGTGTAGATCCCGGTTGGGATATCTTCAATCAGATGCGCCGAGGCTTCGCCTTTCACCAGCGCCTGGGCGGCAATGCGCCCTTGATCGTAGGCGGCAGAAGCCAGACTTGGATAGCCGATGACATCGCCAACCGCATAGACGTGCGGGAGGGCGGTCTGGTACATGCTGTTGACCTTCAGCTGGCCGCGGCTGTCAGTCTGCAGACCGATGTTTTCCAGCGCCAGGGTGTCGGTATTGCCGGTGCGGCCGTTGGCGTACAGCAGGCAATCGGCCTTCAGTTTTTTACCGGACTTCAGGTGCATGATCACGCCGTCATCCACCCCCTCAATTTTCTCATACTCCTCATTGTGGCGAATGACCACGCCGCTGTTCCAGAAGTGATAAGAGAGCGAGTCTGACATCTCCTGATCGAGGAAGGCCAGCAGACGATCGCGGGTGTTGATCAGATCGACCTTCACCTCCATGCCGCGGAAGATCGAGGCGTATTCGCAACCGATCACCCCGGCGCCGTAAATGATCACGTGGCGCGGCTCATGCTGCAGGCTGAGAATCGAATCGCTGTCATAGATGCGTGGGTGGTGGAAATCGACATCGGCCGGATGGTAGGGACGTGACCCGCAGGCGATAACGAATTTCTCCGCAGTCACCGTCTCGACCGTGCCGTCATGGCATTCCAGCGCCAGAGTATGTTCATCAACGAAGTGCGCGTTGCCCTGCAGAATTTCACAGTGGTTGCGCTCATAGAATCCCTGGCGCATATGAGTCTGCTGGTTGATGACGCTGTCGGCATGGTTGAGGATGTCGGCGAAAGAAGAGCGAAGAAGGCGGGAGTGGTCGCTGTAGAGGGGGTTTTGGTTAAACTCGATAATACGGCTGACGGCATGGCGGAGGGCTTTCGACGGGATGGTGCCCCAGTGGGTGCAACCGCCGCCGACATTATGGTAGCGCTCAATGACGGCAACGCGTACTCCCTGTTTCACCAGTCCCATGGCGGCGCCTTCGCCGCCAGGACCGGAACCAATCACTATTGCATCATAATCCCAAGAGTGTGACATGGCATTACTCACCTGTTTTATACATAAAATAAACACGATGATAACATTCGCTGCGCTTTAACCCAATTATCGTTGTGCTTTTTTGCGGCATAAAAGCAGAAACGGCTCGTAAACAATCATTCACAATCCAGTGCAAACCGATTAGTTTTAATCTCTGGTATAGTGCCAGCAGGGCTATTGGAAGGATTCATACATCGTGATGGGCGTAAGAGCACAACAAAAAGAAAAAACCCGCCGTTCGCTGGTGGAAGCAGCATTCAGCCAACTTAGCGCTGAGCGGAGTTTCGCCAGCCTGAGCTTGCGCGAAGTGGCGCGGGAAGCTGGGATCGCGCCGACGTCCTTTTATCGTCATTTTCGCGATGTCGATGAGTTAGGCCTGACGATGGTCGATGAGAGCGGACTGATGCTGCGCCAACTGATGCGCCAGGCGCGCCAGAGAATTGCTAAAGGCGGCAGCGTGATCCGTACCTCGGTCTCCACCTTTATGGAGTTTATCGGTAACAACCCGAACGCCTTCCGCTTGCTGTTGCGAGAGCGCTCGGGAACCTCTGCGGCGTTTCGCGCCGCCGTCGCGCGCGAGATCCAGCACTTTATCGCGGAACTCGCCGACTATTTAGAACTCGAAAACCATATGCCGCGCGCCTTCACCGAAGCGCAGGCTGAAGCTATGGTCACCATCGTCTTTAGCGCTGGCGCGGAAGCGCTGGATGTCGGCCCTGAACAGCGCCGGCAGCTGGAAGAACGGTTGGTGCTGCAGCTCAGAATGATCTCGAAAGGCGCGTATTACTGGTATCGCCGTGAACAAGAAAAAATGTCACATCATTCCGAATAACGTGAAGGACGAGCAATGAAACACTCAGTTCAAGATAAAGGTACGCTGCTGCTGGCGCTGATTGCCGGGTTATCCATTAATGGCGCCTTTGCGGCGCTGTTCAGTTCGATAGTTCCGTTTTCCGTCTTCCCGATTTTATCCCTGCTGCTGACGGTCTACTGTCTGCATCAGCGCTATCAGAATCGCAGTATGCCCGTTGGGCTTCCGGGCCTGGCCGCCGCCTTTTTTATTCTCGGGGTGCTGTTGTACAGCACCGTCGTGCGTGCGGAGTACCCGGATATCGGCTCTAACTTCTTCCCGGCCGTTCTGTCCGTCGCGATGGTCTTCTGGATCGGCTACAAGATGCGTAACCGCAAAAATACGGCAGCCGAGTAAGCCGCCAGTGGTGTAAAAAAAACCGGCAATATGACATTGCCGGTTTTTTTGGGCCTATTTCCGGGTCAGCAGGACGCCGCACTCCATGTGATGGGTGTACGGGAACTGATCGAACAGCGCTAGTCGGGTGACGTTGTGCGTCTGGCTTAACGTCTCCAGATTGCGGCACAGCGTTTCCGGGTTGCACGAAATGTACAGAATGCGCGGATAGGCCTGCACCATTTTTTCCGTTTCGCTGTCCAGTCCGCTGCGCGGCGGATCGACGAAAATGGTCTCGCACTGATAGCTCTGCAGATCGATACCCTGCAGACGGTTGAACTCCCGCACGCCATTCATCGCCTGAGTAAACTCTTCCGCCGCCATGCGGATAATCTGCACGTTGTCGATATGGTTAGCGGCGATGTTGTACTGCGCCGCAGCCACCGACGGTTTGGCGATTTCGGTGGCCAGCACGCGATCAAAATTACGCGCCAGCGCCAGCGAGAAGTTACCGTTGCCGCAGTACAATTCCAGCAGGTCACCGGTCGCCCCTTTGGTGACATCCAGCGCCCACTCCAGCATCTGAATGTTCATGGCCGCGTTCGGCTGGGTAAAGCTGTTTTCCACCTGACGGTAGATCATCTCTCGCCCGCCAACTGGCAGACGTTCATCTATATAGTCCTGATCGAGCTCGATTTTGGTTTTGGTCGCCCGTCCAATCAGATGCACATTGAGTCCCTGGGCTCGCAGGGCGTCATGCAGCGCCTCCGCTTGCTCACGCCAGGTATCATCGAGTTTTTTATGATACAGCAGCGAAACGACCGCCTGGTTGCTGAGGGTGGTCAGATAGTCAATCTGGAACAGCTTATGGCGCAGCACGGGATTGTTGCGCACGCCCTCCAGCATGGCGGTCATCAGCTGATTGATAAGCGCGCTGGCGGCCGGAAAGCTGTCAACGCGAATCCGCGACCGGGTCTGCTGATCGAAAATAATATGGTACAGATCGTCGCCATCGTGCCACAGACGGAACTCGGCGCGCATCCGGTAGTGGCTGACCGGCGAACGAAACACTTCCGGAACCGGCGCGGCAAAAGGCGCCATCATGGTTTGCAAACGGACGACTTTTTCTGCCAGCTGCGCTTCGTATTGTTCGGTAGGAAGGTGTTCGGGGGTCATGATGCATCCTGAATAAAATAAGTACGCGGGGATTGTAGGGAAAGCGCCGGGGATGTCCAGCCTCGAATGTGGCGGGAAATATAATTAGCAGTCTGGACATCTATATGATTCTAATTGTAGCATTCGCCTACCGGTCCTGTGAGTTAAAAGGGAACCCAGTGGAAATCTGGGGCTGACGCGCAGCGGTAAGGAAGGTGAGAAATGAGTGCACTCGGTGCAGACACTGCGGCTAGCCGTGGGAAGTCATTATTTCTTGAAACAGCCTCCAAGCCCGAAGACCTGCCGGAATACGTCGCACTGGGTTTTATCGTCGCGAGCAACTGATAAAACCAGCGGCATCCTTTTTCTGTTTCGGATGCTTTTACAATGATTAAAAAAGCTTCGCTGATGACGGCTTTATCCGTCACGGCATTTTCCGGCTGGGCGCAGGATAGCAATTCAGATACGTTAGTGGTGACAGCAAACCGTTTTCAACAGCCGGTCAATACCGTGCTGGCGCCGACCGACATTGTGACGCGCGATGATATCGACCGCTGGCAGTCCAAAGATTTAAACGATGTCATGCGTCGTCTTCCTGGGGTCGATATTGCCCGCAACGGCGGCATGGGGCAGAGCGCTTCGCTGTATGTTCGGGGGACGGAGGCTCGTCACGTGCTGGTGCTGATCGACGGTGTGCCGATGGCGCGTCCGGGGATCTCCAATGGCGTAGATATCAGTCAGATCCCTATCTCGCTGGTCCAGCGGGTGGAATACATCCGTGGCCCGCGCTCCGCAGTCTACGGCTCCGGAGCGATCGGTGGGGTGGTGAACATTATCACCATGACCGACGCTGAGCGTTCGCAAATTAACGCCGGCGCGGGGACGAACGGCTACCAGTCCTATGACGGCGCCTTTAACAAGCGGTTTGGCGATACGCTGGTTACCGCTGCCGGCGCCTATCAGACCACCAAAGGATTTAACGTTCAGCCAAACTCCTCTTATAGTGGCGACAGCGATCGCGACGGCTACCGCAATAAAATGCTGTGGGGCGGGGTACAGCATCAGTTCGATGACAACTTCTCAGGTTTCTTCCGCGGCTATGGTTATTCCGCCAACGCTGACTATGACCAGGGCAACTGGGGCTACGCAGGCGGAAACGATGAAGATCAGTCTTATACTCAGTCCTGGGATACCGGTCTGCACTACCACTCCGGGATTTACTCCTCTCAGTTGATTGCTAACTATCAGCGCATCAAAGATTACAACTACAGCAGCGACGCTGGCCGCTATGCCGCGGGCACCACCCTGGATGATATGGAACAGCGCTATATCCAGTGGGGAAATAATGTTGTGGTAGGCCATGGGGCAGTGAGCGGCGGCGTTGACTGGAAACAAGAGAAGCTGAAATCCAGCGGAACGACCAGTACCGACGTGTATAAGCGTGACACCACCGGTCTTTATCTGACTGGGCAGCAGCAGATTGATAGCGTGACGCTGGAAGCTTCCGGCCGTGAGGATCATGACGAGCAGTTTGGCTGGCACGGAACCTGGCAGACGGCGGCAGGCTGGGAGTTTATCGACGGTTATCGGACAACGCTCTCGTACGGTACAGGATTCCTCGCCCCCTCCCTTGGGCAGCAGTATGGCGCAGAGCGTTTTGGCATCGCCTCTAACCCGAACCTGAAACCCGAGGAGTCGAAGCAATGGGAAGCGGGCCTCGAAGGGTTAACGGGGCCGCTCGACTGGCGCCTCTCCGCGTATCGCTATGAGATTCAGAACCTCATCGATTACGACAACAACGCCTATTACAACGTCAAGTCTGCGACGATCAAGGGGCTGGAGTGGACGGGGAATGTCACCACCGGGCCGGTGGAGCATCATCTAACGCTGCAGTATGTTGACCCTCGCGATGACGAAACCAACAAGATCCTCTATCGCCGGGCGAAGCAGCAGGTGAAATACGAGCTGAACGGTCAGGTCTACGATCTGGGGTGGGATGTGACGTATCACTACATCGGCAAGCGTTACGATTATGACTACGACAACTCGCGTACCGTCAATATGGGTGGGTTGAGCCTTTGGGATGTCGGTTTATCGTATCCCGTCACCTCACACCTGACAGTTCGTGGTAAAATAGCCAATCTGTTCGATAAAGATTACGAGACAGTTTATGGCTACCAATCTGCAGGACGGGAATTCACCTTGTCTGGCAGCTACACCTTCTGATCCACGTCCCACCGTGCTGGTGTTTGATTCCGGCGTCGGTGGGTTGTCGGTTTATAATGAGATTCGGCAGCTGCTGCCGAATCTGCATTACATCTATGCTTTTGATAACGTCGCTTTCCCGTACGGTGAGAAGAGCGAGGAGTTTATCGTTGAGCGCGTTGTGGAAATCGTGACTGCCGTTCAGCAACGCTATCCACTGGCGCTGGCGGTCATCGCCTGTAACACCGCCAGTACCGTCTCACTGCCTGCCCTGCGTGAAAAGTTCGCTTTCCCCGTCGTTGGCGTGGTGCCGGCGATCAAGCCCGCCGCCCGCTTAACGGCGAACGGTATTGTTGGCCTGCTGGCGACGCGCGGTACCGTTAAGCGTCCTTATACCCGTGAGCTGATTGACCGCTTTGCCAATGAATGTCGGATTGAGATGCTGGGGTCGGCGGAGCTGGTGGAGCTGGCGGAAGCGAAGCTGCATGGCGAGCCTGTGCCGTTAGAAGAGCTGCGCCGTATCCTGCGCCCGTGGCTGCGGATGCAGGAGCCGCCGGATACGGTGGTGCTGGGCTGCACCCACTTTCCTCTTTTACAGGAGGAGCTGCAGCGCGTTCTGCCGGAGGGCACGCGGCTTATCGATTCTGGCGCGGCGATTGCCCGCCGCACCGCCTGGCTGTTAGAGCATGAAGCGCCGGATGCGAAGTCCAGTGACGAGAATAAAGCATTCTGCATGGCGCTGACGGCAGAAACAGAACAACTTTTACCCGTTCTGCATCGCTATGGTTTCCCAACGCTGGAAAAATTACCGCTTTAAGGGCGTTTTGCACAAAAAAGAGACGGTTGAATAATTTTTTGAAAACAGGGCTTGTCAACGTCTCAGAACTCCCTATAATGCGCCTCCACTGACACGGAACAACGGCAAGCAAGCCGCCGGGT